>BNJV01001758.1_pt1 | contig 138455 bp, 229 predicted proteins | sample 8540591 | NCBI WGS metagenome assembly BNJV01 (sample SAMD00202457, study PRJDB9452) | human saliva metagenome | host: Homo sapiens | reverse complement strand
CAAATTCACTCGCCCGGCGCCGGACAAGCGGAACGCGAGAATCATTGACCGGGCAGATCTCGCGGGGGAAACAGAAGATAGAAGTCCCCGTGGAACGTTTGGCCTGTCGATCCGAAACGAGCGGGTGGTCGTCAGCAAGGAGGGAGAACAACCCCTGGCGATCGACGTCCCCTTCCCCACCGTCGGTCAGACTACGACGGGGAGTACCGATCCGAAAAAATCCACATTGGTCAATCAGATTCCTCCACGAATCGTTGGCGCACCTCAATGGCGCGCAGACGATTCCTGGACGGCACAAACTGTCTCCGGAATGCACGAGCCTGACAAGGTGTCTATACGACCAATCGTTCATCGGCGTACACCGCGGTCGAATCCGGCCACATACACGGGTGTGGGACAAAATTGCACGTCATCTGCGCAGACGGCCGAGGGTGAAAGTCCGCGGATACGGGCCGGGCGGTTCTTTCAACGCTGGCGGCGCCGGATGTGGAAGCGTGCAAAAGGCGACGGCACTCCAAGATCGAAATGAACTTCCTGCCCGACGTCTACATGCCGTGCGAAGTGCAACGGCGCCTGACAACTCGCGAGACCGAGGTGGCATACAACGGCAGAATGTCAGCGACGTCCCCAACATGATGATCGCCGAAGCAGCCATATTTTCGAGCCGATCAGCGTAACCACGCCATCTGCAAACGCTTGAGAGGTTTTGACATGTCCGACTCGGCCGTCGGCCAACACTTTCCGGCGGCGAAGCTCAGCGCCGCAGTTATTTGAGTTGCATCGGCGCTCGAGCGGCAAAACGGTGTACATCCTCGACGAGCGACCAACCGATTGTATTTCGAGGACCGCGTTGCTGCAGGTTCCTCTAACTCGCGGACAAGGAAATACGGTCACCGTCACCGAGCACAACCCTGATGTCATCAAAAGCGCTGACTGGTCATTGACATGGGCCCCTGAAGGCGGCGGCATATGACGTGTCATCGCCGAGGGCATACCCAGAAGATATCTGTCGCGTCGACGGATCGTGTATACTGGCCGTTTCTTTTGGTTATCCGTTTTGAAACGTTAACGGCCATCCGCGCCTGTACCGGCCTGAACAGGGGGCCAAGGCTCACACAGCCGGAGTCTATCGATTTCCGGATTATATACGTGTCCTTTATGTCGGGAAAGCCGGGGTGCCTGTGCGCCTGCCTTCCAGCTATTTCCTAGACCCGCTGGTTTGTCCGACCGCATTCGCACCCATGGTCTACATGGCTGAGGACGTCAAATGTGGGTCGTTGTTTGATCGGAAGCGGAGGCCCCACCCGAATAGCCACCTGTGTGGATTATGAGTTTACCCGCCTTTCAACGTCGCTTCGCGACAATAAGTCGCATCCGTATCTGGCAGTCTCGCTGTCGGAGAATATCCAGAGTGTAAGTGGATGCGTCAAGAGCATAGGAAAGGGAACGCGGTTACCTTTGGGCCCCTACACAAAGGTATGGGCGATACGTACACGCCTGACCGGCTCCCCGAGCGTGTTTCCCGTGCGCGTTCGTGCACCGTGCTGCCAACTAATCAGGCGTAGCAACGAGGGCTTGCCCGTGCCTGTCTGGCCACAGGGTAAAATGCAGCGCGCCGCATCGGAAGGGTCACGAAGAGCATCGCGAGACGACACGAACCCCATCAGGTTCATGAAGCGCAGTTCAAAGCGATAGCCACACGGCGTACCTAGAGATGATGCGAAGGCAGCGGCGGCGGAGGAATACGAAACGGCGGCCAGACTGCGCGATGAAACATCGGCACCTGAGGCTGCCAACGAACGTAACGTCATCGTTTTCGAAATGAGAGCCCGACGTCGACATCTTGGCATCGTCTGATGAGACTGTTGAGGCGTCAGTCCAGAGTCTTTATCCGCGGCGGCAGGAGGCGAAGGTAGGATATAAGCGATGAGATTTATATCCGAGCTGTCCGAACTGCCCCGAACCCGCCGTTTCAAATTCACGGAGACGCGCCGACGACGTCGTCGCTCTTCCCTGAAGCATCCCGCAGCGTAGACGACCGCGAACATACGCCCTCGGTGCGATCCCTCTGGAAATCTGGGTCCCAGGGTTGCCGAAGACATCCTTCAATCCGTAAAAATGGTCGCCGATCGTGCAGTGAGGGACCGTCCATCAGGTAACCCCCGGCGCGCGGCGCGACAAGCCAAACTCGCTGAGACTGTGCGTCTTAACGTTGAACAAAGGCTGCGCCACAAGCCAGGCCTGAGCCGGCGACATCACTGTTCGCCCCGCGCGAAGAATCGCGGTTTCGAACCCGACCGATTCCCCTGCGAATCGAGTGCTACGATCTACCAGGCACGCACCAGGTGGCCCCGATGGTCGTCTTCGAAGACGGCCTGGCCAAGAAACCGGATTACCGGCACTTCATCGTGCGAGGTCACGACGGCTGGAGCCACGGATTTACGGCTGCCATGGACGATGGTGGCCCGTCGCAGACTCCGCCAGACTCGCGGCCGGAGCTGCGGGCACGACGGTGCAGCTGAGGATGACGAACGGCAAGTTTTGACCAGCGGAAACCGATTTCATGGTGGGAAGAACCTGTATCGATGCACGAACGGGGTTGAAGCGATCCAGGCGGACGACCAGAAATCGACGGGGGCCTTCGAAATGGACGCTCTCTCAACGCGAAATGGAAAAATTCGGCGCGCAGCACACTGGCAGGGAGATGAATGAGCGTAACGAAAGGGAGGAATGCCTGCTGAGGGGGAAACGCCCGGTGAGGGAGAAGGCGTTTCGCGCTCGCCCGCGTCGTTTCCGCCTATAAACCTGATATCTTACCGTCAAACGACGGAGGCCTTCCCAAGTCAATGCCGCCCAACGTGGGTCGAGGAGGTAGGGGCGATTGTCTGCGTATCGTCGGTCTATGAAAAGACTGGAAGAAGCGGTGATGTTTGGCGAGATCGTCATTCCGCTGAGGAAATCGCCGTCTCTGCAGCTTCTGAAACAGTTGCGCGACGAATCTCTACCGTTCGCCATCACCTTCCCATCGCAAGAAAACGGACGAAGGCGATGACGCGTTCTGCGCTGACGTCCGGCCTGGGTGTGGCCAAACAGAAAGCACTTCTCAACGCCCGGGATCGCCGCCAAGATAAAGAACGTTTCGCAGGAATACGCGCGCAGTGCCGGGAATAGGCCCGGCACTGGCCCGCACAATCGCTGAGCACTTTGGCAAGGTAGAGAGGGCGCGACTGAGGCCCCAAGAATCCGACCGGAGGGGCAACGCTGGAAGCGAAACGAAGAGGACCGAAAGAACGCGATCGGATGCGTCAGGATGAGAACGGTCAAAACGCAGTGAAGCGGATTCCAACGCCGGTGCGGGTCGTGCGACTGCTTCCGGGTGACCGCCACCGTCTGCGGCATCGATTACTGTTCAGGCATGATGTACGGTCATGGATATCAACGACACCGGCCTCATCCCGGCCTGTACTGGAGCAGGACGTCGAAGCGGGCGGTGAAGCTGCCGCCCAGCAATCAGCCCTGGGAACTTCCCACCATCAGCGGAATGTCGGGAGCGGGCGCTTACACGCGCGGCCGATACGCTGGAAGACCCTCGATTGGTACGTCGTCGATGACTACGCCGCGGCTTTTGCGCCCTGACGGGAATGATGACGCCGGATGGAGTGCGCCGGCTCGCCGTCGTCGTCGATGGCGCGATCGCGCGAATTTTTCGCCGAATTTTCATCGATACTCGCCGAGCTCAGGGAAATCGGGTTTCAACTACCGCCTGCTTTTCTCCTCGATTGCAACGACGACGAGATTGGTCCAAACGCCACGTGACGGCGTTCGCAGGCCACGCCAGCCTGCAAAGCAGACGGCAGAGTGCTGACGGGACTCACGGAGGCAGGGCGCTTCTTTGACGACAATGCGCGGGCAGGCGAACATCATCGACTGATGGCGAGCGATACTCCGTCCGACGACCTCGCGCGCAAAATCCGCGGCGGTCTGAGTCGCAGACGAAGCAGTCCGACGTGCGCGCGTGACCGTCATGGTCCTTCGGTTTCAAGCATAGCTGCCGGTTGATGCGGACAAATGTAGTAGATGTGCGTTTCCTGCCCAATCCCTATTGGGTCAGCGAATTGAGACATTTTGACCGGCAGGGACGAACCCGTTTCGGAAGCTCTCGTCCTCGACCAGGCTGGCGGGCGCCGCGGCTTCGCGTCGAGAAATACAGTGCGCTCGTTCTCCGAGGATCCTCAAGCGGTATGCGCGAGAGCTCAAAACCGCTCGTGACGTTTGCCGTGGGATGCACCGGGAGGAAAACACCGGTCGAGTCGCTATAGCCGAAGCAATATCCGAAAAGCTCCGCGCCTCGGGCGGCCGTGCGGACCATCTACACGAGTTGAGAGCGCGAGATGAGCGTGCGCGAGGGAATGCGAGGCCGCGATTCGGCGGATCGGACGATGCCAAACGGGGCTCTCTACGGGCCCAAAGTAGTCGCATTGGGCGGCGGGGCACGGCCTGTTCGCCAGCCTGTCGGCGCTGGGGCTCATGACGCACAACGTCACGCTATCGTCACCGTCGCCGACGACGGCGGCTCATCCGGCAGGCTGCGCAAAGAATTCGGCGTGTTGCCGCCGGGGTGATCTTCAGAATGGCTCTGTCCGCTGTGCGACGACGGCGAATGGGGTCGAAAACGTGGCGGGACGTCCTCCAGCACAGATTCACTCGGACGGCCCGATGAGTGGCCATGCACTGGGAAAACTCCTCATTCTCACGCTTTGGGAGCAGATGGGCGATTCGGTCCTGGCTCTCGATTGGGTGGGCCAGCTGTTGGGAATCAAAGGGCGCGTGCTGCCGATGTCGCCCACCCCCCTGGAAATCGAAGCGATCGTGGACTTTGGCGGCCCCTGCAGTGCCCATCCGGGGGCAGGTTGCGGTCGCCAGCACGCCGGGAACCGTGGAACATATCGGCATCGTTCCCAAAGATCCGCCCGCCCAGCCTGAAGCCGTCAGAGGCGCTCTCGACGCAGACTGGGTGATCGTGGGCCCGGGGTCTTGGTACACCTCCGTCATTCCGCATTTTCTAGTCCCCGAGCTGCGCGAGGCGCTGTGCACGACGAAGGCCCGAAAAGCCCTCGCGCTCAACCTTAATGCCGACAAAGAGACCAAGGGGATGGGCGCCGCAGCTGTATACGCGCTCTCAGGAATCATTGCCCCAGATTTGCAATTTCGACATCATCGTCGCCGATCCAACGAGCATCGACGATATCGACGGGGCTGAGCAAGCCGCGACGGAATGTGGCGCACAACTTCTTCTACGGCAGGTTAGAATGAGCGACGGATCGGCTCGCCACGACCCGCTGCGGCTTGCAGCGGCGTACCGCGACGCATTTTCGGGAATTTTCGGAGACATCGCGGGTGCCGAATGACATGGCGATCCGCAATGATCCGAGGATCTCTCACAATCGTCGCCCGATCCTTCAATCATCAGTCAACGGAAGAAGCCTATGCCAGCATTGACCCAATTAGCCGAGACGAACTCGCAGGTCCGCCCCGCATGCTCTCGTGCGTGATGGCGGAGGTGTCGTGATGTGTTCCGTTTTGCCGGCGGATTGCGATCGCAGGGGGAAAGTGGCCTCCACGCTGAGTTGAGCCACGCGGGGCCTGCGCCACCTATGGGATCTCATAGCTCAGGCTTTCAACATAAGCAGCGAATTGCTCACCGTTTCGTCGTCTATGAGGCAGTCAAATCACTATCTCGTACGTATCACTCGCAACGAGGCGCATAGCTCGACGCCTCGGTTTGATCGACAGCTACGGGCGCCCGGTGCGGGGGCCTTTCCCGCCGACGATCGTCAGGATCGATCGAAGGCCGCAGCACCGCGGCCTGCAGCGCTGGTGCTTTCTCGCCCGTGGCTCCCTTCTGGAGCCGCGCAATGCCTCCCTCGAAGCCATCCGCCCCCAGCCTCGAGGCTTCCTGGCATGCCAGGCCGGTCTGGGCTCGGCGGCGGATATTCCTTTACCGAGCCCCGCGCATGAATCGCTGCGCCCATCGCGTCGACATCTCGCGAGGGCGATCGATCGCCGGAAATGCTCTGGCTGAGGATGGGTGCCAACGACGTCGTTCTTAAATGGGAGGAGCTGCGGGTCGAGCGCGGGGTTCACGGCTCCGCCATGTCGTCCGCCAATTTCGACGATGCGAGTATGCGCCGTTCGGCCGACGCCGCCGTGAGTCGCGGTGATCCGGCAAAGTCAAGCGCGCCTTCGAGATCCTCGGTGACGAGCATTCCCGACAATTTGCGCGAGGCGGGCGACTTGAGATGAAGTATCCAGAGGACTCTCAACTTCAGGGCGAACGACTCAATCCCTCGCGACGAAGGACGCGGTGGCGGCAGAACTGCGGCGCCTCAACACCATGGCCGACAAGCGCGCCACCGCAGAGCTGGGTCGCCCTTCAACCCTTGATGCCGCCTGCGTAACTGCAGGGCACAGCGCTCCTTGATGTCTCGGTTTCCTTATGCCCTTACTTGCACCTTTTCCGATGTCCACTTTCACCGACGTCGACAGTCTGCATCGGGCGTCTAGGACCTTGCGCACATTGCCGGTCGTGCGGCCCTCTGCCGTGTGGGAAGCTCGCAGCCCACGGTGCGGGCGTTCCTGAGCTCGTGGCAGTTGGCCCAATAGAATTGATAGGCGTGCACCGAACACGCAACGTTCGGTAAAGTATGGCCGAAACAGGCCAAGACTACCTGCGTGAAAACGCACTAGAGGAAAACGCGACCGTCAAGGTTGGCATTAACGGATTTGGCCGCATTGGCGCAACTTCACTCGCGCCGCTCTGGCTCGGGGCGCGGATATCGAGATCGTCGCAGACAACGACCGACCGACAACAAGACGCTTGGCGCATCCGCTCAAGTACGATCTCGATCCTCGGCAAGCTAGAAGAAGACGTCACGTACCACCGAAGATTCGGATCCGCCGTTGGCGACAAGACGATCAAGGCTCTCGAAGAGCTGCGATCCGGCGAAGCTTCACGTGAAGACGATCCTCGGCGTCGACACCGTCATCGAATCGACAGGAACAGCTTTCACCGATGCGACCGCAGCGCGCGCCCATCTCGATGCGGGCGCGAAGAAGTCATCGCCTCTGGCCCCGCCAAGAATGAGGACGCTACTGCCACTCGTGCGCTAGTCAATGAGGAAGGATGTACGATCCGAGAACCACGAGCATCATTTCGGAACGCCTCCTCCACCACCAACGCTTGCACCTTCGCCAAGGTGCTCAACGACGAGTTCGGAAACCGTCCGCGGTCGCTGACCACTTTGATCCATGCGCTTGCCACAGCCGACCAGAACCTTCAGGACGGCCCGCACAAGGATCTTCGCCAGCGCTCGCGCAGCTTCCCTCCAACATCGTTTCCGAGCGAAGACCGGCGCCGCACAGGCGGTCGCCTTGACCTCTGAGCTCAAGGGCAGGATTCGACGGCTACGCACGTCTGCGTCCCCCACCCCGACCGGCTCCGTCACCGACCTCACCTTCGAGGCCGAGGAAGCCTGTTACCGTGGGGTCCGTCACGCCGCTGTCAAGGCTGCACGCCGAGGGCCCATGGCTTAAGGGCGTTTTGGCCTACACGAGGACCGATCGTCTCGATGGTACTATCACGACGATCCGCATTCCCTCGATCTTCGACGCTCGGCCTGACCAAGGTCTCAACGGCCACTAGGTGAAGGTCGTTTCCCGGCTACGACAACGAGTTACTCCAACCGCCCTCGTCGACCTCCACTCAAGCTTGTAGGCCTTGAAAGCTCCGACGTTGACGAATTGACGGGATGCCCGCACACGCCGAGACGTCGCGCGGGCATCCGTGCGAAAAGCGAACACCGCAAGGAGAACCATCGATACGCTCGCGTCTCGCCGGCAAGAAGGCCTTCGCCCGCTCGGACTTCAAACGTCCCGCTCGACGAGAACCGCAACATCACAGATGACGGCCGCACATTCTTGCGCCGCCCTGCCCACGCTTAAGCGGCTCATCGACTGCCGACGCTCGCGTTGTCGTCGCCGCGCACCTAGGCCGGCAAGGGCCAGGTCAAGCCCGAGTTCTCCCTCGCTCCTGTAGCCGCGCGTCTGCGGAGCTCTCTCTGAGTCGACGTCCGCACTCTGGCCTCCGACACCGTCGGTCTCGGACGCCCACGCCAAGGTCAGATGCGCTGAAAGACGGCCAAAGCGTGTCCTCCCTCGAAAACGTCCGTTTCGACAAGCGCGAAGATTCAAAAGGTTGACGTGCAGGCGCGCGAAGAGCTCGCCAAAGGAAGTGCGCCAAGCTGGCCGACGTTTTCGCTCGACGGTTCTCAGCGTGTCGCACGCAAACGTAGGCCTCCGTCTACGATACATCGCCAAGCTCTGTCCCGTCAGCTGCGGGAGAGCCTCGTTTTCAAGCGAAATTGACTCTCTTTCGCGCGCCACAAAGAACCCAGAGCAGTCCCGTATACTCGTGAGCCTGGCAGGCTCGAAGAGAGATCTCCGACAAAGCTCGGCGTCATCGAAAACCTTCCTCGACAAGGCCGACCCGGCATTGGCGGCGGAATGGCCCCTGTCACCTTCCTGCCCGCCGAGGGGCACGAGGTCGGAAACCTCGCTACGCGAGGATGATCAAACTGCCACGACGCACGACGAGGAATACCCTCAAAGAAGGCCAAGAGAGAACGGCGTCGAACTGCCTCACTTCCCGGTCGCCACCGCCGGTGGCTCAAGCTTTGCAGCCGACGCTCGACCGTCGTCGCCTCAGCGCCATTCAGCCCGATCAGATGCGCCGACATCGCCTGAAAGACGGCCAAAGGCCTACGCCGACGCGCGATCGCGGATCTCGAAGACGGTCGATCGGACGCATTCCCATGTGGCGTTTTCGAGTTCGACGCATTCTCCGCGGGCACGCGCGCCATTGCGCAGGCACGCAAGACGCCGAAGGCTTTTACGATCGTTCGGCGGCGGCGATCTCGGCAGCCGCCAAAGTCCGCAACTTTCTCGGCTTCGACTTTGAGTCGAAGCCCTTATTTCCACCCTTTCACACCGGCGGCGGCGCGCTCGCTGAGTCTCCTTGAGGCAAGGTGCTCCCGGGCATCGCAGCCTTGGAGGGACTGACGCACGCACAACTCCATTATGGCGCGCGCAGTTGGAAGATGAACCTCGACCATCGCTGAGGCCAAATTGCTCGTTCAAAAAGCTCGCGTGGGCTCCTAGGAGACCTTGACCACGACTACGCCCAAGGTTGAGGTGGCCGTGATCCCGCTGTTCACGGACCTTCGCACCGTCGACCGTCGTCGACTCTGAAGAGTTGAGATCAAATACGGCGCTTCAAAGATGTTTCGACCCACGATAACGGCGCATACACCACGGCGAAATTTCCACCGATATGCTCGTCAAGCTCGAAAGCTTGCACTTTATGTTGTGGTCGGACGATTCGGAGCGCCGCAGATCACGGCGAGTCGAACGAACTTATCGGCGCCAAGGCGAAGAAAGCCTGCCTGGCCTGACCCTGACCTTTTCATCTGTTGCGGCGAGGGCGCTGGAAGCGCCTGCAGGAGGCCGCCAGGTCGAGTACGTCGTCGGGCAGATTGATGCGATGTTCGCTAAGCTGAGCGCGAAAGGACGTCGCCTCTCCATCGTCGCCTACGAGCCGATTTGGGGCCATTGGCACGGGCGAGTCGCCACGCCGGAGTGATGCGTGCAAGAGGTTTGCAGTGAGCCATCCGCCGGAGGATCGCCGAGAGCTCTGCCGACGATTCCGCCGCGACGCCGTGCAAAGAATTCAATACGGCGGTGGATCGGCGGTGAAATCCTCGAACGTCGTCGAGATCATGGCCCAGCCCGACGTTGACGGCGCACTCGTCGGCGGGGCGAGCCTCAGAGGCTGACGAATTCGCGAAGATCGTGACCTCACCACAAGTGACGCATTGCGGGTGATGCACCACAAGGTGCACTGCGGGTGGAGCAGCTGTGAGCGACGTGCTCTACGAGCGACGCGCCGCGCTGCAAACCAATGACGGACGCGGGCGCGGGCAGCTGTCGCCTGCGGGCGCCTGCGCCCGGCATCCATGCTTGTACAGGCATGTCTCGCGCCCGCAGCGAGCGCTGGAAGGAAACGTTGTGAAAACTCTCCCTCACTATGTCTGTGAGGTTTTGCTGCCGTCAGCGAGCATCTCTGCTCGTCTTGGCTGATTCTTGCTCCACAAGGCAAAGGCGGCGGCATATCCGACATTACGTGCGAAGCGGCATTTCGACTCTCTGATGCGTTCGTCGGGAGTGGCCGGACGCAACCCTCAACCGGTATTACCGCTGGCGTGGCTCATATGGAGCGTGATGATCATCCCTCATCGGGCTCATCGTAAAATTCGGCCTACTAGCACATGGAGAGCGCCTCGGCGCAATAAAGCGACCGATTTTTGAGGTCCATATTGCACCGAGGCGCCTATGCTCTGCTCTCGGCGGCCGCCCAGATTGCCGCACAGCCGCCGGCTGCCTGACCATCTAAGTCTGCGGCAGAGCGCTTTCTCAAGTCAGTTCCGGGCCAGTTTCACTCGCCGGAGGGAGGGCACGTCGCGCTTTGACCAAGCTGCCGAGCAGATGCGGCCAGTTTCCCATCTCAGCCGGGCAGAGCACTCCTTTTCAAGACCGGGGCTACTGAGCACCTCCTCGTAAGCGGTGTCGTGGGAGTCATTTCTCAGAAGCTCTTCGATCATCTTCGATTCCATTGTTCGCATCGGCAGATTGATCCGCTGGACTTCGCAGCCTTCTCCTGGGCACATCCATATCGCCAAAATCAGAGACCGATCGGTCTGTCGGCGAAGCTCGCCGAGGAACGTGGAACACTGGCACCCCGTCAATGGCGCTCCCTCTCGCATGTCCACATCGACCGGAGCTTCGAGCCGCAGAGCCAGCCAGCACGCGAGAAACACAACCGCCAGGTGGGTTCGATTGCGCGTACAACGGCCCGCCTCGACGGCGTCGTGCGCGCTCGTGGCCGTCAGCATCGCGGGCAAATGGTTCTTCCAGAGGTGTACACACACCTGGTCCCGCCATGATCCGTATCACCCGGCGTAGCTAACACGTACCCGGATGAGGATCTCATCATGGCGGGAACTCCCACGAATCTTTGAGCTGTGGTGATACGGCGTTTGCGCCATCCGGGCTGATCGGTGTCTGCGACGGATCTCGAGGGCATCCTGGACCCACGCCACACGGCGACAGGCGCATCGGAAGCAACAGCGAATGACGAGGGTTTTCCAGATTGTCGGCCGAACCGTCGGTGCATCTCAAGACAGCTATTTCGGACAATCCGCCCTCTGGGCCAACTCTGATTCGGCGCGTCGACCCGCGGCTCGTCACCGTCGAGCGGAAGAACTGCAATGATACGGCAGGGGTGCGCCCTTGCGCCGCCCCGCAGCGAGGAAATGGCGTCGCGGACCCCGCCCTCGTCTTTGGCGATATGAGTGAGTGAGAACGCGCCGAGCGGACATGAACCGGCGGTTTTCGCGCACCGTCAAGGCGCAGCCCAACCTTCGCGGTATTCGTTCCGTTCATGTGGATGATCATGTCGGTTCCTTCCTGGGCAGGCGCAGCGCTCGCGCCGTCGCGGGCAACATGAGGTCTGAGGCAACAGGCCCCAGGTTCCCGGTGCGTACTCTGCGATCGAATCCGGATTTTCCGCCCAGTAGGTTTCGCTGATCGAGAAGTTTTCCCATGACAACTCGATCTCCGATGACCGGGGAAAAGCGGCGGATCGCCTAGAAGGACGTCAAGGATGAGCCGTTCGTAGGCTTCCGGAGTGTACTCGGTAAAAAGCGTGTCCGTAGGCAAAATCCATCGTGACGTCGCGCAGCTGCATCCCCGATCCGGGGAACCTTCGAAGTGAGCTTGAACGTCATCCTCATTAGGCTGGACGCGGATGACGAGGGCGTTGTGCGAAACCGCCCGTCGAAGGAACGGGAGGAAAGGCGGGTATTTGAAGATGACCGCGATCTCGGAAACCCTGCGTCCTAGTCTTTGCCGGTGCGCAGGTAGAAGGGCACGCCTTCCATCGGCGAGTTTTCGATGCCCAAACGCAGAGCTCCGTAGGTGTCGCTGATCGAATCGGCGGGGATGCGGCCCTTCCTTATATCCCTTAACCCATTCGCCGCCCTGCCAGCCGGAGGTGTATTGGCGGCAACGGCTGATTCCGCACACGGGACCGTAGAACGCGTGGATCAAAACCTCTCTCTCGATCCTCAGAGCGGAAGGCTCGAAAGAAATCGGCTCTTCCATTGCCGTGAGGGCCAAAAGTTGGAGAAGGTATTCTGATGACGTCGCCGTGTGCGCCAATCCCGTCATAGTATCCAGCACGCGTGCTGATCCCGATGTCCTCGGCCATCGTGATCTGAACGTGGTCGACATGATCGAATTCCACAGGGTTCATACAGCTCGTTGCCGAAACGCAACGCCATGAGGGTTTTGAAACCGTCTCTTTGCCGAGGTAGTGGTCGATGCGAAAGATCGCGTCCTGGTTGAAAAACCTTCGTCACGACCGCGTCAAGTTCTCGTGCCGACCCGAGATCGTGGCCAAAAGGCTTCTCGACGACGACCCGGCGCCACCCGGCGTCCTCGGCATACAGGCTGCCGTGCCGATCCCGCCCAAAACGGTGGAATAGCTCGGGTGGATCGCAAGATAGAAGGCATAGTTGCCGTTGGTCTCCCACGCTCTGGCGGACATCCTGTCCATCGTCTCGCCGAGGGGAGCGATACGTGTCGATGTCGTCGTATTGTCCGTTGACGACGACGAGGCCCGACATGAGCTGACGGAGCGTTGTTTCCGTAATCGCCGTGTTGGCGCCTTTCGCGTATACGGATTCGACTTTTTCCGGGCAGTGACGGTCGACCTTCCGGGCAACGCCGATAATCGTGAACGACGGCGGGCAGCAACCTCGATTGGCGAGATCGCACAGCGCCGAGTATCTCACCCGCCGTGACAGATCGCCCGTTATCCCAAAATAGAAGACGATTCCGCGTAGGGCTGCAATTCGCTGTAAATCGGCTATCGTGAGCGCGCTGGCGGCGTGGATTGACCATGAACTCTCGACCTTCCTCGAAACTCGCTGTTGATGTGCGCGGCAAGTATATAGAAGGCCGCGACTCGCGATCACAGTGCCGGGCGGGCATGCGCGGGCGGGTTTTCATCCCCGCCCGCGCACAAGCTAGCATGCCGGCGGCCAATATGTTGCTGGCGGATGGCTCCTTTCGTGAGGCCAATGTTAACGGCCTTGGCGGACATTAGCCTTCAAGCCCTCTGGCCGCCCTCGACGGATTCACGGGCTGCGCCAACCACTGCCGCGGCGGTCACGCTAAACTCTTCCGAAAAGCTTGCCCGCAGCAGCAGAGCGCCAAAGGGGTCGATGCCCACCGAACGCCCCGCATCACCGACGGTCCTGCCCAGCACAGGTCGAGACCGGCCTCGACGGAGACCCGCCTTTGACGTCGAGGGAGGTGACGGAGACCGCGATACCCTCGGTCTTGCTCAGCGAGACCAATCGAGGCTGGAAGGGATACGACCCAGGCTCCACTCCTTCGGCCGCGAGGGACTGCGAGCTTCCACCGCGAGCGCTGAAACCCTCGGAGCCGGTCAGCCAGAATCTGGACATCGACCTTACCCGTCGGGCTGTCGGCGAGGACGAAGCCACCCCGCGACGCCTTCTTAACGGACGTTCCCTCGAACAGGAGACTCTGTCGAGTAAAAGGATGAGACCCGCGGGCCGGCTTCACGGCGCTCAATGACGCTTGCGCCACGCGGCGGCCGGTTCTCGCTGGCATCTGGCCGGGCGAGACTTGATGTCGAACTGCGGAACGGGCCTGAGATGCCCACAGATGCTCGACAGGCTGATGCGTGGGGCCGTCTTCGCCGACGCCGATCGAGATCGTGGGTCCACAGCTGAAAATCGACGGAATGTTCCGGACGGCAGCCAAGCGCACGGCACCGCGCATGTAATCAGGAGGAAGACGAAGAATGTGCCGCCGTATGCGCGAGGTCAACCCGTGCAACGTGATGCCGCCAGACGATCGCCCCCATGGCATACGCGTTCACGGGATGCCGAAGAATGCAAGGTGCGGCCGTAGACATTCCTCGTCAACTCGCGCAGACGCGGTCCGGTGGCAGGAAGGACGGCTCGCCCTTCGTCGCGTCGTTGTTCGGACCCAGCAAGATCGGCCGAGCCTCCCACAGCCTCGGAAGCACGGGCGCGAGGTCGTCAGTACATTTCCGACAGGCCCGGGTGGCCGCGGACGTTCCGACCTCGAAGGTCGGCAGAGCGTCGGTCCACCCTTCTGGGAGCTTCTTCACCACGGGGTCTATCGAGAAGGGCGGGCAACGCCCGGACCAGCCGTACGCCACGCCGAGTTTCTCGTCCCACGCCGCATCGCTCGCAGCCCTGGCGCGCCCAGCGGCGCCTTCCATGCGTAATCGGGGACCCTCCTGGGCGACGTCGAGAAAGGACTTCTCGGGGCCGTGCGCCCAGGCTTTCTTCAGGCCGCAAGCTCCTCGGCGCGCTCGCGCGCGTGCGCAGCGCCCGTCCCTTGTTTCGTGGGCGAGAGGCCACGCCATGATCGCCGACGGCGAGATGAAAGAAGGCTTGTCCGTGACGGCGCTGCGCGTTTTCTGACGCCTTCGCAGCGTCGACGATCTTCTTGCTATACCTCGCCGCCGCCGTTCGTCCAATCGACGCGATGCTGGGTGTGCCAGCCGTAAGCCTCCTGCAACGCGCCAGAAACATCCTCGGTGAAGGCACCTTTTGGTGTCATCCCCGGATGGAAGTTAGGTCTGGCTGTCCAGTGACGGTAGGATTACCCAGGTGCTGGGTCTCCGCAAGCGGGCTGGCCTCGCCGGTCACTACCTTCTTCAAGGGTCACCTTCGCCGGCGATGGCGTAAACGAGAGTGATCGAAAGGAGATTCGCCGGCCTGGGCGTCGGGATCGAGAGGCCCGCGCTTCGCCGGCGCGCGAAAGCCAGCGGACATGCCGACGGCGGAGGCTGAGCCTGGCCGAGCTGCCTGGTTGTGATCTCCACGCCGGTGCGGGCCGTGTACCCGATGGCCGTGGGTGAGCCCCAGGTCCGCAGAGATTTAAGGTCTTCCAGTCCGAGGCGCAGCCCCGTGAGGAAGAGCTGGTTGTAGAGGTGACGGGAGAATGGCCGATCGACAGGACGAAGCGCACGCGTCCCAGCCATGCAGGGATCAGGAGGGATCGTGCCGCATGACCTTGTTGAAGAGCGTGTACGCCAACGGCGCACGAAATCGCCGTGCCGTGTCCGTTGCTGCCCGCCTTTTCCTGGCGTCGAGACAGCCCAGCTTGCGCGCTGTGTCCGTTGCGCGTCGATCGAGGTCTGTCCATCAAGCTTCGCCATCGTGCAGCCTTTCGCTCGATTTCTGCCTCGGCTCTTCTCCGGGGCCACCAAGAATATAAGCCAGCTGCCTGTTTTGTTCGGGTTCCAGACGCGCTTTCGGCGTAATATGGAAAGGATCATGGCTGCGAATACCCCTGCCTGCGCGTCCGGCCGACTCGTGGCAGGGCGAACGCTCGCCCATCTGGCAGTCGAACGCCTCGTTGTCGCAGAACACCGTTTCCTCGCATCGAGCGAGTCTGGGCGTAAGTACTTTCGCATCTGCAGTCGCGGGGGATCGAAAAGAATCGCCGCCACGTCGGTAGCGAGGACGTCGCCTCATCTCGCCAGATATATCCTCGAGGGAATGGCACGAGCCTCGGTTGCTGTAGAAGCCTCACGGCCGTCAGATCATTTCACGCCTTCGTTTTCCACGGCGAGGGACGTCTCGAACAGCAATCCTGCCGCGCAAAGTGCGACCTCCACTTCGCGTCTGCCGGAAGGCGATGGGAATCGACGACGTCGCAGCGCTCATCGCCGCGGGAAGCGCGGGGAGGGGGCCGCTTCTCGCCGCGACCGGGCGCCGCGAAGTTCTCTAGCGGTACGGGAGCGCGTAGCTCTTTCCGCGCGGTCGGGCTCGGCGTGACGACGTCGATCTGACGCGGGTCATCCGTGAGGCTGTTCGGCAAAGGGCGCAAGGAACGCGTCGTGCCGCCCGGCGGATGCGCCGTGGAAAGCGATGACGCGCATACCTCGTGCGCTCCAGACCAGCCTTGGCACAGCCGCGGCCCGGAACCCGTCACTCGTCACTCAATCACGCGCGAAAGCCGCCATGTCACGCCAGCGCCTGGGCGATCATCTCAGATGCAGCCGAGGCGTGCCGAGTGAGCTCTGCACGTCAGCCCCATAGCGTTAAGACGCCATTCGCCACCCACCTTCTCCTGGCGGGCGAGCAGACATCTCGAGTCGATGCAAGAACCGCCGCGCGTCGCCGCTATCGACAACGCAGATGCTGCCACGACGGTCAGTCGCGACACGGTACGTGAGTTTACGCGTTAGCTCACCCAAGGGCCCTCTCTCTTCGTTAGGCTAATATCAGAGACTCCAACGGTGCGCTAATAAGCCAGCGTCCCGCTCCGGCCAAGGCTTTCCCGATCCGGCTCCACTGGCATCCCACGGTCTGGCTCACGCATCGTAGCGATCGTCGAGACCAGAAGGGCGGGGTGGGAAAAACGCCAACCAGCGATCAGCTTTGGCCGCCGCTGCTCGCCTTAAACTGCAGGCGCAAGGTTCATCATTGACTTCGATCCTCAGGGCGCCGCCAGCCTGGGATTGGGGGTCAATGCCCGGGCTCTCGACCGCATCGATCTACAACGAGCCCATTGCTGCAAAACCCACATATTCGCGAGATCATAGTGGAGACCGGAGTCGAGGTAATCTGGACATCGCTCCCAGCCACATCGACCTCTTCCGCAGCAGAGACTCGTCCCTCATCAGCGAAGTCAGCGCGAGCAGTAGCCCGCCGCGCGCGCGTCGCTCAGGCGCCGCGCTCGACGATTACGATCATCATCATCGATTGTCAGCCCGTCCCTCGGCCTTCTGACCGCCTCACGCCCTGACCAAGCGGGCCTCCACGCTCGCTATCCCCTTGGAGGCGGAGCTACTTTCGCCATGCGCGGGTCGCGCTTTCCTCGGTGAGCAGATCGAGAGGGTCCAGGGACCGCGCTCAGTCCCCGTTTGGAACTCGACTGGCGTTTTGTTGACCATGCGTCGACATCGCGCACTCTCCACTCCCGTGAGGTCGCGAAACGGTGCGCGACGGTTGATCTCGGCGAAAGCGTTTCACCACACATTTCCCTGCACGGTCGAGTTTCCTGACGCGTCGATCGCAGCCGTGCCGATAACGGAATATGCGCCGTCCCATCCGGGCGCCGTGGCTCATAGGCGGCTTGCGGGGAACTCATCGCTCGAGGCCAGTGCGCTTAGCCGAGGCGGTCGCCATGCCCCTGATACGGCCGACGGCGGGCGCGGACGACGAGGTTCGCCGTCGAACTTGATAGTCTTTTCAGGTCCTTTTTCCGTTTTGCTCTCGCTCATCGCGCGCAAACGCCCTCGACATCACCGAGGTTGCCCTTGCCGAGGCAAGGTCACCGACGAATTCATAGCCTTCTGTCCGTCTCGCGGCCGGAGCCTCGAACTTTCTCATGGGCTCTCCGAATCCCTCGTTGTCGCCGCTACCCTCCTGGACATGAAGCCCGCCCGCCTTCTGCCGCGCGACAGTGACGACGGTTAGAAGACCTGGAGCTGCCTCGAACAGCGGGACCTCTCTTCGCCAAACTCCTGCAGTATCGAGCGTTCAAAGACATCGCAGGGACATCGCGCTGCGGCGCTGGCCGAACAGGCGCTACGCTCAGAAACGGTCCCATGGAAGAGACTTACGCGCACCAGGCCGTTCCCAGCGTGACAATGTCCATCACGCTGGCGAGATTTCGCCGCGCTGGCCGCCGCCAGCCTTCTACGCGCGAGCTGCCCGGCGCCTGAAGTCTCCGCTTTCCGAGCAGCGCACGCCTCGCTCGTCCCTTTCGCTGGCCTCGCGGGTGGAGTACACATTCAGGCACGTTTGACGTCGGGCGACAAAGTGACCTTCACGGCTCTGTGCGCCGACGCTCCCGACATGCCCACCGTCGTCTCTACACGCTCCTCGCGATACTCGAACTGTTGTGACGGGCACGGGCCGGATCATTGTCGAACAATCTGAAGCCCTCGGATCGCTCAAGGTCATCGTGAGGATCGATGCCTCTGACGAAGAGTCTTCGCAAGCTCCGGTCGAGGGATGCGCAATGTTTCGCGCGAAGAAGCTTGTGCTGCCTCGCAGGGGCCTCCGCGGGCAGACGAGGCCGACTAGCACAGCGATCGACGCGCGGATCGGGGCCTGACCAGCGCGCCGATCCGCAAAGGTCGCGACGGGTTGAGAAGAGAACAAGAAAGATCCAGGGAAAGCGGATCGAAAAATGCGCGGGCGGAGAGAGCACGTGAGCGCTGAAGGCACAGTGAAGAGGAGCGGGGCGAGGCAGAAAGAGCACAGACGACGAGCTGCCTCGGTGCGCCTCGAAGCGCCTCTGCTCGTGGCAGGCGAGCCGGTTTAGCTGGCGTCCTGGCTGAGGCGATCGGCGTGAGCGAGGCCGAAAACCGAGGGGATGCTTTTCGCGCCATCGCCGCCGACTACCGGGCGCAGGCACGATCTCGCGCAGGCGGGGTTTCTGCTCGAGAGAAACGGCGGCGGCCTGGCGCCTCGATATCGAATCCGCGCTTTGCCGACATCGTCGCCGCGCACGTCGTTTCCGAGAATCCTCGGGAAGGCTTTTCCGCCGCGGCATTGGAGACCCTGGCCGTCAATCGCCTACAAGCAACCGGTCACCCGCGCGCAGATAGCCGCCATCAGAGGTGCAGTGTTGACTCGGTCGTCCGCACGCTCATCACGCGCGGACTGGTGGCCGAGTCAGGAGCCACCGCCGCTTCGGGGCCACACTTTACGCTACGACCGAGTACTCGAGGTCATGGGAATGAACTCTTTGACGAGTTGGCGCCTTTTGGCGCCCCTATCTACCTGAGGCGTACGACCCATGGTGTGGAAAGAGGACATGCGATGACAGATCCACACGTTCCCACGGGGGAAAGGCATGCAAGGTCTTGGCTAAGGCTGCGGGAGCCGCCGCGCCTGCGAGGCGCTCATCGCCCAGGGGCGCGTGAGCGTCGACGGGAATGTCGTGCGAGAGCTCGGCACGCGTCAGATCCGCTAGCCTGCGTCATCCACGTTGACGGCACGCGTGTTCAGACCGATCTTTCCCTCGTAACCCTCGCTCTGTGCAAGCCGCCGGGGGTCGTTTCCACGATGTACGACGACCTGGGGCGTCCGGCCCTCGCCCAGCTATGTGGAGGACAGGCGGGAACGGCTATATCACGTCGGACGCCTCGACCAGGACACCGAGGGGCTCATTTTGCTCTCGAACGACGGCGAATTGACCCATCGTCTCACCCACCCGAAGTACGAGGTTCGAAAACTTACATCGCCCGAGCCGAGGGGCACCGTTACTCGCGGGCTGGCGCGGGTCCTCAGCGCGGAATCACCCTGGAAGACGGCCCTGCGCATGTCAGACCGGTTCGTCTTGCGCGAATCGGCGCCGCGTAATTCCATTGTGGAAGTCACCTGCACTCGGGCTGCAACCGGATCGTCCGCCGAATCGACGGACGAAGTGGGGCACCCGGTCTTGGAGCTCGTACGCACGAAGTTCGGAACCATCGACGTCGGCCATCTCAAACCCGGCAAGACGCGAACAGTCGGAGGAAGCGAGCTGGGCGCGCTCATGAAACTGGTCGATCTATGAACCCCGTCCGAATCATCGGCTCTGGCCTGCTCGGGGCATCGCTTGCTTGCGTTTGCGCCAGCTGGGGATCGACGTGCAATTGGAAGACACGTCCCCGGCCGCTCTGGCTCTGGCTAGAGATCTCGGAGCCGGGCGGATAGCCACGGAAGGCTGCGAAGAGCCTGAGCTAGTCGTGGTGGCCACCCCGCCCGACGTCGCAGCCGACGTGGTTCGCGGAGCCTCGACCGTTTCGAGCGGGCGCTCGTGACCGACATCGCTTCCGTCAAAGCTCGGGTGATTGAGGAGGTCGAAAGCACCCGGGGCCGATCGGTACGTCGGCAGCCATCCGATGGCGGGACGCGAACGTTCCGGCGCTCTCGCCGCCGATGCCGACCTTTTCATCGGGCGTCCCTGGGTCATCACCCGGTGGGGAGTCCGGTTCCTCCGCAAAGCGGTTCGATGGAGCGGCTAGCGATCCAGCGAGGGTGGAAGACGCTGGCGACGTCGTGCAGGCCATTCAGCGATTCGCCCTGTCGGTTGGCGCTCTGCCGGTCGTTACGAGCCCGGAAATGCACGACCGGTCCGCGGCGATTGTTTCTCATATGCCCCAGCTGGTTTCTTCGCTCGTCGCGGGGGCTTTGCGCGAGGCGTCGCCGGAGACTCTGGCTCTGGCCGGCTAAGGCCTGCGCGATGTCACGCGCATAGCTCATTCGGATTCTCGGCTGTGGGCAACCATCATCGCCGGGAATGCCCGCGAGGTGGCCCTTTGTTCTCAGAAGGGTCTCGGCGAGTTGACCAGGCTCTGCAGCGGCCGTCGAGGGCGGGCGTTGATGATCCTTTGCCTCGCGGCGTCCTCTCGGGCGTGAGCGAGGCGATCCTCAAGGGGGAACGAGGGAGTCGAACTCATACCGGGCAATACGGGCGGCGCCTGCGCCGTTATGGGTAATGTTTTTCGCAAAGCTTGTGCCAGACGAACCTGAATGCTCGGGCGGTTTTTCTTTCGCCGAAGTGGGGATATTGGCGTGAACATCGAGGATCTCAGCCCGAGCACACGATCAGCCAAGAGGCCGGGCGCGCTATGCTCTGGTGCTTCCCGCGAAACCGTGCGTCTGGCTGCTTTCTGGAGCGGCGCGGATGGCGCGTCATCGTTGAAGGAAAGGAAAACCACGTGGTGTCATCATCGCTCTCTGACGGGGCCGTCGGGCTCTGGAAAATCGACAGTTTCCAAACGGGTCGCTGAAAGGCTGGGCCTGAGTTACCCTCGATACGGGTGCCATGTACAGGGCCGCCGCATGGTGGTGCATCAATCGGGGCATTGATCTTGACGACCACGACGCCGTGGCGGAGGCAACCGTTGAGATGCCCTCGAGATGCCCCTCGACCCCAACGATCAGTGCATAGTGTGCGGCGCGTCGAGATCACCGAGGCCATCCGCGAACCGGAACTCTCCTCGCCTTCGTATCGAAGGTTGCGACGAACCTTCGCGTGCGTTCCGAAATGAAACGGCGGCAACGACAGATCATCAAGGCGGCCCGCATGGGGATGATCGCCGAGGGCCGGGACATCACCACGGTCGTGGCGCCCGATGCCGACGTGCGCGTGCTGTTGACGGCTTCTGAAGAAACGCGGCTTGCTCGGCGCGCTCGGGAGGTTCGCGGCAGTGACGATCCGAAAAGCCTCGATGCCACACGCGACGAAGTGCTTTCGCCGCGACGCTGATGACCTCACGGTTTCCGAATTCAGGACGGCGAAAGACGGAGGTACCACCATCGATTCTCGGCTCTGGGAATCGATGAGGTCGTCGAAGCCGTCGTCTCTCTGTACCGAAGGAACTGCGATGAACGGGCACCCACAAAAAAACGAGCTCTCACAAAAGAACTCGGGAAGTTCCGAGGGCCAGGATAATTCGGAGAACCGCAATCTTGGCCGAGCCAAGGCCAGGGAGAACGCGGGCTCACAGAGCCCTGCGAGCGGTGATCCCGTCGGTTTGAAGCGCTCGACAGGCAAGGCAAGCTTGGAGGCAGACTTGAAAAACAACGAAGGCCGGTGGGGAGGCTTGAGCGAGGAGGAATGGCTTTCCTCCGGTGAATGGGCTCGAACAGGACGATGACTTGACCAGCTTCAGCGCCGCCGTCTTGCTTTGAGGAACCCTCCACTCGTGTGACCTTGACGAAACGGATGCGTCTTTTCTCGAGGGGCCAGTTTGATGACGCGCCGGCGGCCCTCCCGGTGCTAGCCGTCGTCGGTCGCCCCAATGTCGGAAAATCGACTTTGGTCAATCGGATCGCTGGCCGCCGAGTTGCGGTGGTTCAGGATGTTCCGGGGGTCACGCGCGATAGGGTGAGCTATTCGTTCGTGGGTGGACGCGAGTTTACGCCTCGTCGACACGGGAGGTTGGAGATCGACGTCGCCGGTATTGACGCCTCGGTCGCCCGCCAGGCGGAAGCCGCGATCGAAGGAGCGGACGCCGTCATGCTGGTCGTCGACGCGAACGTGGGAATCACAGATGCCGACGCCGACATCGTCAAACTGCTGCGGAGGAGCAAGAAACCGGTCATCCTCGCGGCTAACAAAGTAGATTCGCCAATGCAAGAATCGGATGCCGCAGTGCTGTGGGGGACTTGGGCTCGGCGAGCCGTATCCAATCTCCGCCTTGCACGGGCGCGGACGGGAGACCCGCTCGACGCCGTTCCCGGCGGCGCTGCCGAGCGCCTCGAAGTGGCAGCTCCACCGCCGGAGGGCGGACCGCGCAGAATGGGCACCCTCGGCAAGCCGAACGTCGGAAAATCGTCGCTGTTGAACGAGCTGGTGCGGGGACCGAGCGCGTGGTCGTCGATCCAATCTGCTGGGACGACTCGCGATCCGGTCGATGGAGGTCATTGAGCTGACGGGCGCCCATGGATTTTCGTCGATACGGCAGGGATCAGACGGCGTATTCATCAGACGAGGGCGCGACTACTACGCTTCGCCAGCACGCGCGGCGCGCTGGGCAAGGCGGAATTGGGCCTTGTGCTGATCGATGCATCTGAGCCCCTGGCCGAGCAAGACATTCGAGTCATGCAGCAGGTGATCGACGCCGGCCGTCCCCTGGTCATCGTATGCAACAAGTGGGACCTCGTAGACGAGGAACGGCGCCGAGAGCTCGACCGTGAGATGGAACGCGAGCTCGTCCAGATCTCAATGGGCCGAGCGCATCAATCTTTCGGCGAAAACGGGCTGGCACACGAACCGGCTGACCCGCGCGATGAACACCGCGCTCACGTCCTGGGATCAGCGCATTCCCACGGGCAAACTCAACTCGTTCCTGGGCGAACTCGCCGCGGCCCACCCCCATCCCGTGCGATCTGGCAAGCAACCGCGCATTCTCTTCGCGACCCAGCCGAGCACGCGCCCGCCGCGTTTCGTCCTATTCGCCAGCGGCTTTATTGAGCGGATATCGGCGCTTCATCGAGAAACAAGCTGCGCGAGCGTTTTCGGCTTCGAGGGCACGCCCATCGAAATTTTGTTCGCGTGCGCGAAAAGCGCAAGAAACGTTAGCCATCAGGTGCGGTAGACGACGTTTTCCGGCTCTTCTCCGGCGATAAGATGCTGCGCCTGCCTGCGTACAAGAGCCATGATCCGCGGAAAAAACGCTTGAGATCCGCCGCCGGCATGAGGCGTTATCACGCGGCTTTCTCCCATAGGATGGCTCGGGAAGCGGTTCCGTCCGTGACCGCTCAAGTACCAGTTCAAGCTTTCATCCGCATGCGCCACGAGCGCTTCCGTATCGGCAACCGGCCCGCGTGCCACGTTCACCAGGAGAGCGCCAGTCGCGCATCCGCGAGAGGAATTTGTCATCGACCGCGTGGCGGGTCGCCCTCGGTTAGGAACGGCGAGGACGACGACGTCGGCTCGAAGGAGCTCCGGCAGATCCGATCGGCCAGGGACCTCTCCGCACGAATCGCTTCTCTGGCTGCGGCCAACTCGCATCACGTCGACTCTCGAAGGAGCGAGCCTGTTAGCAGATGGCGGTACCGACGCCTCCAGCGCCGACGATGAGCACCGTGGAATCTGCCAGACCTCGCGCATCGCGGCGTCGCCACAGGCGGCGATCCTGATTGCGCACGGCCAGGGGCAGCTCGCGCAGCACCGCGATGATCGCGCCCACGGCGAGCTCGGCCGTTGCGGTTTCGTAGAACGCCGGCCGCGTTGGCGATCGTCAATCCTTCGGGGGCATTTCCGGCAACGCCGTCATATCCGATCGACGGCAATCGACCAAGGCCGGCTTATTTCCCGCCAGATTGCGCATATTGGAAAACAGCCTGTAAGCGGGAAGGACAACCATGTCGAAACTCCTTGCGCTGGCAGGAGTTCCGGGACCATTCGACGATCTCCACCGGCAAGCCTTCGAGGGCTTTCGCGAAAGAAGACGATGGAATGGACACGACGATCTTTGGCATGCATTCAATGGTACGCAGCCCGGCCTTTGCCGAATCAGTCCTCGTCGTCATCCCGCTCTGCTGGCGTGGTGGCCGTGATGCCTATGGTATTCACAGCTAACCGGGGATGCCAGTCAGGAACCCAAAGATGCCGACCGCGGGGGCGATGTGAGATCCAACAGCGCCCCACATGCCGCACATCCACTGATAGGGATGGCCGTGCCAATCTTCCCAGCCGTCGCCCCAGGGAGGATCGGCATATAGGCCTTGACGGCGCCGGTGGCCTGTTTGGCCGAGGTGCGGGCACTATGCGGCTGTTCGGGAGGCGCAGGTTGAGAACGCAAGGGCTGAGGGCCGGAGCGAGCCCGTTGCGAGGATGAGAGCCCCGATTCTACCGGGGCATTCTCGGTTGGGGAGCCGTCGCATCCTTGGCAGAACGGTTGCGAGCTTCTTGTTCCGCCTGAACTGCTGCGCAGCCCTGAGCCGCCTGAGCCTGTTGTGCAGCCCGGGCAGCCTGAGGCCCTCTGCACCGCCCGGGCTGTCGCAGCTTGTTGTGCGGCTTGCGCTTCTTGCGCAGCTCTCGAGCTTCTTGTGCGGCCCGGGCTTCTTCTTCCGCGCGCTGATTTGTCGGGAGCGATCAGGTGTTGCGTCAGGTCCCTGCGTCGATGCGCAGCCGGTGGGCGACGGAGCGGTGTGGAGTCGCGCTGGGAGAAAGGATGCTTGCGGACGTTGCGGTGTGCTTCGTCGACGCATTCGCCGTCAGGATGCCGACGCGGGATCTTCTCCCTGGCCTCCGCTCAGCAGCAGACCGAGCGCCACGCCGATCGTGCAAGCGCCGGGCGAGCGGCCCTGCAAGCGAGGCGTTCCCTTCGTGGGAAGCATTGCGTCGCTCCGTTTCTCCTACGGTCGCATGGCCCGATGATACATCCACGAGCAGTTGACATTGGGAAGGTACGGCCATAGGGTCTTCATCCCACACCCCTCATTGGCTTGTATCCGGTCCATGCGGTTTAGGGAGTATGGCGGCTGATGGACGTCACCGCCGCCGCGGCCACCGCATCCGATCCGTACGGTTGTAGGTGTATGTGCCGCCCATGCCACCGCCTGATGAGCCAGCCATCGTGGGTGGCGACGATGAGGGTTCCAGTTCCACGCGGTGAAAGCTTCTGAGTGCTTGATGAAATCGAGATCCAGGAAATTCGCCGGCTCATCGACTATCAAAAATCTCTGGCGCCCGGGCGAAGGCCGCATGCTGGACTCTTTCGCTGGTTCCCGACGATAACAGCGAAAAAGGCGTTGTGGCGTAGCGTGGGTGGATGACTCTCTGCCTTGAGGTCGTTCTTCCTGTTCGCGCAGATCCGCTGGTTCGCAGCAATCCTGCGGTACATACGCTCGTTTTGCGGCTACATCGACGACGCCGGTCGAATCTGGCGGTCGGAGCGGATGCAGCAAACCATCGCAAACAAAGTGCTTTTCCCGGACCCGTTCGCTCCCCGTGACGAGGGAGGTGGTTTCCACCGCGAGCTCGAAACTGACAGGTGATAGCCTCCCGGCACGGAGGCTCTCCGAACGGACACAGCGATCGCCCTGTCTTCTCCCAGCCTGCTTGTCCGCGGGACGGGAGGAATCGAGATTGAAAAGCTTTCATAGGCGGCTTTTCGACCTCGACGCGCGCAATCTGTTCCAGTCGCCGAGCGTCGTCGTTAATCCGCCTGCTGGAGACCTTTTGTGCCCTATCGGCATAAAATTTGCGCGCTATGCGGATTTCCGTGCGGGATCGAGCTCCCGCGTGGCCAACAACCGCGGAGTCTCGTGCATGCGTCGCAATTTTTCGTTTCTCAGCCCGCTGACTTTCCGTGTATCTCGGCGTGAGCGGCCCGCGCGCGCCGTTTCTCGAACCAGGTAGTCGGAGTATCCGCCTCGATTTCTATGCACCCCGCCGCCGGGATCGCAGCCTTCGGATCGCGCAAGTGCAGCCCAAACGGCAACGTCGAGATCAAGAATCCCGGTGGCGACGTCATCGATAAACGCCCTGTCGTGACTGGTGAAAAGCACTGGGCCTTGCCACGAACGCATCGTGGTGGCGAGGAAGCTGCGAGCCCTCAGGAGTCTAGATGGTTTTGTTGGCTCGTCAAGAACGAGTGCCGGAGGTCGAACTAGCAAAATGCAGGCGAGACGTAACCGGCCTGCTGACCGGGCGACAGGGAGTCAAGCGTGCGGGCTCTGTCGATGTGGCCGAGTCCGAAGCCCGCCAGCACGGCGTCCACGCGGCTTTCCAGCGTCCACACATCAAAGGCCTCCATTTCGCTCAGAAGGGCGTCATACTGGGCGGCGACCTTGGCCGTGACGATGGCTTGCGACATGTGCGCCGTCGTGAGTTCGTCAAAAGCGTCGTCGAAGTCCGAGGGGATGGCGCAGGTCGAACTCGAGCCAATCCCCAACGGAAACTACCCGCGAAGGACCGACTACGGCCGGAGACGCCGAGTCGTATCCAGCGTTGTCATGGAGTTCCCGCGTGCAAGCGGCTCGGCAATAAACGGGGAGACACGGAAGCGGAGGAGCAACGGAGATTCGAAAACGAAGGGAAAGCGGTCTGAAATTGAGCCAAGTCGACGGGTGTTGTCACCGTTCCGGCATCGGGGCAGCTGAGATTGCGCCAGACGCAGCAAAGTCGTTTTGCCAGATCCGTTGGGGCCGACGACGCATGGGCGTTCTCCGGCCGAGCAAACGAATGAGACGTCACGTAACAGCGAATCTGACGTATAAGAAAAATAGGTATGAGAAAAATGAAATAATTGACACGAGGGGACCGTTCGTTGAAAGAGATAGATAGAAAAAGGTCGTATCCGCGTGTCAGCTTGCCATACGGGCATCCTATACACAGGCGGCTCGAAAAGGCAAACATTTTTACCCGACTTTCGTCCACACATTTTCGAGGACGGATATCCTTGCTTGAAATCCACCGAGTTCCTCTAATCGTTATTGAAGACGGCGGCGTCGAACCGACTCGCGGCTGTCAGGCGAGCAAAAGTTACCAAGACAAAAACCACCCCGAAGAAGAGGTCAGAATGGTCAAACGTCGTTCTGAAGCCTAGCGAGATCTTTGATCTCCTGCACTTCGAAGACGCCCACGTTAAACGCGAAGAAACGGCGGCTCGATAACTCCTCACCATTTGGACCTCGAAAGATCGCCAAGCGCCGGACCCGAAGGCAGCCTTCGATTACACAGACGGCGCCGCAGAGGGCGAGTGTCACTCAGGCGTGCCTGCCGGGCCTTCAGAGAAATCGAATTCCACCCCGATATTTTTGCATCCGGCGGAAGACGTCGATACCACGTCGTGTGAGATCCTCGGGGGTCGCTCGTCCGATGCCGTTCGGCATCGCCCCACGGGCTTTACCTCGCCTCATGCAAGACCGAAGGTGAAGTTGCCGGAGCCTCGGCCGCCGGAGCTGCCGGCATTCTCTCAGTTTGTCCACGCTGGGAACACGTCGATCGAGGACGTCAAGGCACGCCAATCCTCACGGTAGAAATTGGTTCCAGCTCTACGTCATGCGCAAGCGCGAAATTTCCTACGGACTCGTCGAGCGGGCGAAGAAGGCCGGATTCGACACACTCATGTTCACCGTTGACACTCCGGTGGCCGGAGCGCGTTTGCGCGACAAGCGCAACGGTTTTTCCATCCCACCGCAAATCACGTTGAAGACCGTCGTCGACGCGATTCCGCGCCCGTGGTGGTGGTTCGATTTCCCGACGACGCCGAAGTTGGAATTCGCCTCGCTGAAGTCCACAGGAGGAACCGTCGGCGAGCTGCTCAGACAACGCCATGGATCCCACCATAAGCCACGAGGATCTGGCATATCATTCGCGCATGTGGGGACGGCAAGATCGTCATCAAAGGTGTGCAAACCGTCGCGGACGCCAAGAAGCTCGCCGACGCCGGAGTGGATGGCATTTTGCTCTCCAACCACGGCGGGCGCCAGCTTGACCGGGCGCCCGTTCCCTTCCACCTGCTCCCGCACGTGGTGCGCGAGGTCGGTAAAGATACGGCCGTCATGGTCGATGACCGGGATCATGAACGCGCGCCGACATCGTCGCCGCCGTCGCCTTGAGGGGCCGATTTTTGCACTCATCGGGCGCGCGCGTACCTCTACGGGCTCATGGGCCGGCGGCCGCGCTGGCGTAGATCGGACGATCGCGATTTTGCGCGACGAACTGGTGCGCGATGAAGCTCCTCGGCGTTTCCACCGTCGCCGAACTGGAACCCCGGCACATCACCCAGTTGACAAGCAGTGTGCCGGTTCCCAAGTTGGCTCAGCACGTGGCGGAGAACCTTAGCTGAGAGCGAAGAAACTTAGACTCTATATTGAACGAAGGTGCCCGGCGAGAATGCGTCTCGCCGGGCACCTTTCGTTAATGGCCTGTTGCGGCGACGTCGTTTCCTGTGGCGGCGTGCACCCGCAATGCTGCCACATCGTAGTGACACTGCCAATCACCGTGTTTTAGAATCATTCTCAATAACCCTTGAGAAGCGAGAACCAATGATTCGCAGTGTTCACGAGCGCGTCATCAATGCGCCGATCGACCGCCTGGGCTTTGCTCGACGGGCTCGGCTCAGAAAACACGATTGTCTATGGCCGTCTAAATATTGGCCGCCGATGATATTGGATCGCCCTCTGTCCTTGAGCCAACGGGGGACACGGCGGCATTCGCTACCATGTGGTCGAGTACCAACCGGGCACAAGAGTACGTTTTTCCTTCAACCCTGAGACGGGAATCAAAGGCATACACGAGTTGAGCCTTGACGCCCTGCCCGACGGCCGCTGCCGCATCAGGCACGTTCTCATCGGGCGTACCCACGGCCTCATGCGACTTGGTCTCAGGGTTGGCGGTCGAGCTCTTGCACAATGCCGCTCATTGAGGACCTGTTCGATAGCGCTGAACGCGAAACGACGGGAAAGCTGCCCACCCGTGAAGTGAGTCTCTGCTGGTGCGTCTGCTCGGTGGATCTTCCGCGAAGGAAAGACGTCGGGGCGCAACAAGTAAGGACGGGGGAGCAGGACCGGCTTGACGTCAAACTCTGCCGTGTCCAAACCTTCCATTCGACTTCGGCCGCTGCAGGTGATGTAACTGCCAGTGAAACGAGCTACGTACGCGAAGCAAATTGCGCAACTCGCCATGACCAGGTCCTCGACTCGCGCCCGCGTCCACCGCGTCCGAGGGTCGGGCTCAATAAAGCTGAAAATTGTCGAGGCCATGAGGTAGATCGGCGGCCTCCACTCGGCGACGTCGGTGCTGCCAAAAGCTCGTAGGTAACGCGCGGATTCGTAAGTGGAACCTCCCACCCAATCTTGGCGACGAGCCCCACGATCGCCGCCCGGCGGCCCGGCTCATGAGCTCAAAACCGTCGGGCGCCAGTAGCGGCACAAAGACGGTAGCCGAGGATGGCCGACATCTGCGCGTAAACGCGCGCGCGAGCCAGTACGTAGCGGTCTTCCGTCGTTGCGAGCTCGGCCGCCACGGCCTCTCGGATGCCGTCGTCGACTGCTCTGCGGTGCAAGCGACGAGCGCCGTAAAAAGTATTCCACCCGGCGACGAAACGATCGAATCGTAGTCGGCGCCGATCGCGACGCGAAACATCTCGACGACGACATGTGCGCCTGCCCTGGGCCGTTCCCAGATGCTCGATGCGATCGGGGACGATGGCGCCCGCAGGTTCGGCAATGGCCGACTCCGTGACGGGGCGTTGTGCCACTGGCGAGCTCGAGCGGCACCTCGCCGTAGAACTTGTGGAGTTTGGGCCAGCGACGGTGGGCGGAATCGCGCGAAACTCCAGCTTGCCGAACAATTTCATCGAAGGACAAAATCTTTCAAGTTCGGCCGAAATGCCCTGTTTGCTGACCAACGAGACAGCGGCGTCGAGCATCTTGCGCTCCGTCTCTGCTGTCGTTGATTCGCGTGCTGGTGGGCATGAAAAGAGTTTAACAAGCGCCTTGTGGCTGCTGACACGGTCACAAGAGATCGAAACGAAACATATTCATATATGATATGTTGCCATTTATCTTTGCTCGAACTGACAACGATATTGGCTATATTCAGCCGATAAGGCGGATATTTCCAGTAAGGGCAAACCCCTTCGCCACATGTAACGTAAGGCCCACGGGAAGCGGTTGGAATCTCCGACGGGTAGAGATGCCCATTGAACCCTATTGCGGCCAGGGCCGCCCCGGGGAAAGGCCACAAAGTTCTTGGTCACAGCGCCAAGCCAAGGGAAAAGAAAAACTACGGCCGCGAGCGGCAGCACTCCTGTTTTGACGGCCGCGAGCCGGTGCGCAGCCGAAGAACAGAAGAGTACGGTGGTCGCGGCCAGCATGGAGCCCGTTCCGGCAAGGACAAGCGTGAGTCCGATTGTGCTCGCCAGCTACCACACGACGATTCCAATGCTCGCCAGCAGCGCCAGGAACAAGTTGTAGAAGCCTGGTTGTAAGCCATAAACTTCGTCACGCGAGCTTCCCTCGACGGTGCTCGCAGCTAAATGTGGCTCGCGCACGCCCACTTTCCCAGGCGATCGACTCGAGATAAAAATCGAAAATATGGATGAGTGCTGCTGCAGCGGCGAAAATGAGTCCAGCGACGATCACGGGGCGCCTCCCTGAGGGTTGGTTGTTGAGGCTATTGCGGCCGCGGACAATTGCGGCCGCTGCGACTATCGCCGACTCGGGGAGGAGACGGCCCTTTTCATCACCCAGTCGAAGGCCCTTGTGGGCAGCACAGCATGAGCTGCAACCAAAGGCTTGGCACCGAAGCCGCTGATGAGGTAGCGGGGCCGGGGGCGTTTCGCGTTGACAGCCCTGGAAATCGCTCGGACCACGACGTCGGGGTCGACATCGTCTTGCCCGAACACTCGCGTCGCATGCCTTCCGCAGCCTTCGCCGCCGTTCGCTCATACGCCCCGCCCTTCGAGGACTCGGCGAGGTGGTTGGCGGCGATGTTCCCCATTCGGTTTTGATTCCGCCGGGCTCAATGAGCACAACGTCAATGCTGAACTCGGCTGCCTCCATGCGCAACGCGTCCGAAAAGGCCTCCACCGCGTACTTTGTAGCGTGGTACCAGCCTCCCATAAAGGTGGACGAACCGCCCGCCCATGCTCGAGACATTGACGATCGCCCGCCCGATCGCTGCTCGCGCATACGCACGACGGCCTTCGTCAGCGGCGAGGGCCGAAGACGCTGACATCGAACTGGCGGCGAGCCCTCGTCGATCCTCGACGTCTTCAATCGTTCCGAAGGATCCATAGCCCGCGTTGTTCACCAGCACATCGATGCGCCCGCGTTCGCGCGACGACCCGCCCGACGGCGTCCTTGCATGCCTCCTCGTCGCGACATCAAGCTCAATGGTGCGCACGCCGTGCATTCGGTGAGCGGCTCCATCCTCGACGCGCCTGGCTGCGCTATAGAGACGGAATGACCCTGCAAAGTCAGCTCTTTTGTTGCCTCGAATCCCCATGCCGCTGCTGGCCCGGTGATGAGGATGACCTTCTTGACTGGGGCTTTGTCGGCTGGGGTTTTGCTAGTCGAGAGTTTCTTCGCCATTGTCTGCCTTTCATGTTGTACTGGCCGTTTGGCCCCTGTCGATGCCCTTTGGGTCGGCTCTTCAACGCCTTGCACCGCAGCCTCCGGGCGTAGCTTTTTCCACCATTTGGGATGGTTTCCGATGTTCGCCGCGGCAAGCGCAGTATCGTCGTCAAGTAGACGGATGCGGCCGTAAGGCGAGGATGCTGGATCCAAGATGAAAGTGTATCGTTTTGACGGTTTGACGCGCCTGTTGCCGCGCATGGGCGATTCGGGGAAATAGCCGGTCAGGTCGCTCGATCTTGCAAACATGTGACAGCAAACATGTGATAGACGTGAGAGCGACCTAATAAACCGGCGCAAAGAACCTGCGCAAAGAGCGGGTACAAAGAACTTGCGCAACGAACACGGACCTACAAGGAGGCCTCAGCCATATGGACAAGGGTCACGAGAGGCGCATGAGGATCGGCAAGCCGCTTCTATTGGCTGTCGATGCGGGATTGCTGCTGTACGCACGTGTGTGTTCCTCGATCTCATACCCGAGGAGCAGCGCTCAGGGATTATTCCAACCCAATCATGCAGGCGTGGAACTGGTCATTCTTCCCGCTCGACATTTCGGCGGCACTTTTGGGCTTCCTCGGGGTGTATCTGGTCGCAAGGGCCGCGTGAGCGAGGCTGGTCATGACAGTCGGCCTGACGCTCACCTTCTGCCGGATTCATGGCCCTCTCGTTCTGGTCGTACTACGGCGACTTCAACTTTTGGTGGTGGCTTCCCAATGCCGCGCTCGTCGTCATTCCAATCATTGGTTTTCTCGAGATGTCTATCGGCAAGATCTGCGGCAGGAGCCTAGCGGACCGTGACATTTTGCCCTTCGAAGACATTGGCTCTTTTCGAACTCCCGCAGCTTTCTCCAGTTTCTCCCAAGCCTCGCGTTCGTGGTTCCTCTCGGCCTTCCCGGAGGGGCCAACCCCCGTTCAGAAGCAAGCATGGGCGGCGATAGGCAGAGGGGAAAATGCCCTCGTCGTCGCACCCACCGGCTCAGGGAAGACGCTCGCCGCCTTCTTTTCAGCGCAATCGACCGGCTTGGGCGCCGCTCGGCCGAGGATCGCAGGCAAGGGTGTACGGGTCCTCACGTCCTCACCTCCTAAGGCTTGCGGCCGACGTCGAACGCAACTGCGGGCGGCCGCTCGCCGGCGTCGAACAGGCCGCGCGAGACCTTCAGGAGACCAGCGAAACGGGGGCAACTCCAGGCGCGGCCTTTGAATTGCCACGGACGACCGTAGGGATGCGCACTGGCGACACTCCCGCGAAGGAGCGGCGCCGCCTCCGCGTCAATCCGCCGGACATCCTCATCACTCACGCCCGGAATCTCTTTACCTCATGCTCACGAGCGAGGCAAGAAAGACGCTTGGCGCCGTCTCGACCGCTCAACAAATGACGAGATTCATTCCCTTGCGGAAGCAAGCGCGGAAACCCACCTGGCGCTGTCCTCGAGCGCCTCGACGGTCACGTGGAGGAGCCGCCCAGCGAATCGACTATCCGCCGTCTCACCGACCCGGACCGTGGCCGACTTCGAGGATCACTCCCGTCACGATCATTGAGTCCGACTCAGCCGCGAATCCCGACGTTGCGGTCAGTGCGCCAGTTGCCGATATGGCTGCCATTCCGCCGGCCTCTGTTGCCGGGCAAAGCGGTCGTTTCGATGTGGCCGCAATACAGAGCGGGCCATCCTCGACCATGTTCCTCAAGCACCGGACGACGGTGGTTTTCGTCAACTCGCGGGAGTATGCGAAAGGCTGACGGCACACCCAATGAGGAATACGCGAATCGTTTTGGGGGAGAGGCGGCCATCGCCAGGTCTCACCACGGATCGATGTCCAAGCGATCAGAGGCTGGCCGTCGAAAACGAGCTGAAATCGGGCAGCCACACGCTGCGTGGTGGCGACGTCGCCGAACCTTCGCGCTCAGGTATCGACGCGGTTCCATCGACCGTCGTCGCGGTGGCGCCGCCTCTATCGGCAGGCAAGCGGCCTTCAGCGCATCGCCGGGCCAACCACGCCGTCGGCGGAGCGCGCGCGCAGCGCGCGATCTACCCGGTGGAGCGGACGCAGCTCGTTGACGCGCCGCCGTCGCGGCCGTGAAGGCATGCGGACCGGAGCGATCGGAGAATACCGAGCTCGTCACCAATGCGCTGGACGTGCTCGCCCAGCAAAACCGTTGCCGCTGTGAGCGTCGAGGAGACGCCGGCCGACCGGCTCGAGACGGTGCGCCGCGCCGCCCCTTATGCCGCTTTGCCGAGGGAATCTTTACGACTCCGTCCTCGAGCTGCTCTCCGCGCCTACGCCTGCGCCGACCCCGCCGACTTCTCGCCTCGAATCGTGCGGGACCGCGAGGCAGGCGTTGTCGCGCACGCCCGAGCGCAGCGCTCGCCGTCTCCCTTTCCGGCACGATTCCCGACCGGCATGTTCCCCGTGGTCCTTCCCCGAGGGCGCCGAGGAGGCGGGGCGACGCCGCGTCGGCGAGCTTGATGAGGATGGTCTACGAGAGCAGGGGTCGGCGACGTCGTCACCCTGGGCACGTCGAGCTGGCAGATTCGCGAGATTACGAACGATCGCGTCGTCGTCGACCCGGTCAGTGGCAGAAGTTCGCGCCTGCCCTTTTGGCGGGCGAAGGGCCTGGCGGTCGGCATCAACGGGGCGGCAAGGGCGCTTTTTCTCCGCGAGGCTGCGGCGAGCCTTGAGCACATCGGTCCAGAGCGCTGCATCAAGCGCAGTTTCCAGGCCGAGGCCCGCTTGCGGGTCGGACAAGATTTTCCAGGTTCCGGAGCCGGAACGGGCATCAAACCGGGGCTTCGCCGAATGCTCATCGCGAGCCTCGGTTTTGCGCGTCTTTCCTTTCGAGGCTCGAAAGCGCCGGACTGAACGAAAAATGCGCGCGAAAGCCTCCCCTTTCGCTTTTGTGCGAACAGCTAGCGGCAACGGGTGCGATTCCGAGCGACGAAACGCTGGATAGCTCGAACGCCGCAAGGATGAAAACGGCAGTTGGCGCTATTTTGCATAGCACGATGGGGCGGCGAGTGCACGAGCTGTGGCCATAGCGATACGGAACGTATACGGCGCTTTGCGAATATTAAGCCGCAGGTGGTTGCCAGCGACGACGGCGTCGTCTTCCAACTGCCCGCGACGATCGGCCGGCCACCCGGGGCCGAGCTCGTGGTTTTCGACGCCGACGACCTACGCCACACCGTCACGAGCCAAATCGGCGGCACCGCCCTTTTTGCCGCACGTTTCCGCGAATGCGCGGCCCGGGCTCTGCTGACGCCGTCGTCTCGCCCCGGCGCAGGACTCGCTGTGGCTCCAGCGGCTCAGAGCCGGCCAGCTCCTGGAGGCATCGCGGCAGTTCCGTAACTTTCCCGTGTCGGTCGAGGCTGCGAGGGAATGCCTCCAAGACGTCTACGACCTTCCCGCACTTACCGGCCTCATGGAGCGCATCGAGGCCCAATCCGTTCGCATCGTCGAGGTGGAAACGCCTTCTCTTCGCCTTTCGCGCCCGCCGCTCTTCGATACACCGGCGCGTCTCTACCAGGAGGATCTTCCGCGCGCCGAACAGAGGGCGCACATGCTTTCCCTCGACCCGAGGCCATCGCCTCCCTCGTGGAGACGGCGGCGTCGGGCAGATCCTCGACGAAAAGCGTCATCGCCGAAGTCGACGCCGAACTGCAGCGGCTGGCTCCTGGTCGGCGGGCCGGCGGCGACGCCGAGGCCGTCGCCGACGACCTGCGGCCAGCTTTCGGGCCATTGACCGTCGAAGATATCGCCGCCCGCAGCGTCCAAGCCCGCGACGATGCGCCGCCAGCGCAAGAAGGGAGGACAGCGCCACACGAGGAAGCTGACGTCTCTGCAGGCCGACGAAGAGGAGCCTCGGCAGAAAGGCAATAGCGGTTTCCTAAGAGTCAGCGGCGCTCTGTGAGACGGTCAAGAAGAGGGCGAGATCGCCCTCAGCGCAGGCCGCCGTCCACGGTTTGGCAGTCTTTGAAGAGCTCGCGCAGTCGCGCAGAGTCTCTGGCCGTGCGCCGCCTCGGAGGGCCGCGAATGCTGGGCGGCGCCGGAGAGGATGCGCCCACGCTCAGCGCTTGCCCTCGGCGTCGACTTTGTCCCTCGAATGGGCCGCCGAGCCGGGGGCTCCGCACTGAACTTACAGCGGTTTCGCGCCTCCGCTGGAGGACCTGCTTTTTCGCTACGCGCGCACCCGAGCGCGCGCTCGCCAGCGGACGCGGCCCCAGAGCTCGAGGTCGGACGGGCAACCGCTGCCCGGAGCCCTCGAATCGCTCGCCGCAAAGCGCGGACCGCTCATGCGAGACAGACGACGCACCGGATTGGAGACCTCCGTTTTCACGCCGGGTGCGCAACAGGTCGCTCGCCTCCGGCCCGGCCGCGATCCGAACCGGCCTGCCCGGCGGCCTTGCACAGGCTGATCATCGAGACGCTGCAGGGGCCGGTCGAGCCCGCGGGAGGAGAATCGGTGGCGCACCGGCCGGAGGCGATATCACTGTTGAGGGGTGTGCTTCCGGCGTCGCTGTAGCAGAGTCTGTTGTGTTCCCGGCGCGCGTCGCCAGTCGCGATCGTCCGCCGTAGCTCGATGAACTTATCGCAGCCGGCGAAGTCGTTTGGCGAGGCGCGGACGAGCGGCGGATCTGTGCCGATGGATGCCAGCGATTCCTCGCGGATAGGCGGCAGGCGCTCGCGGACGAACGGCGCGGGTAATCGAGATCGCCTCCACAACGGGACGCGCCGTTAGCTCCCGTGGTAGGCATCGGCCCTTTTCGATCGGAGAGGGCACTCGAAGGCGGCTGGAAAGCGTCTGTGGAAGCTTGTGTGTGTGTGCGCGGCAACATCCCATTCTTTTGAGCCGGTGCGGGTTTACACATTCAGCCGCGAGGGCTCAAGCCGCTCAGAAAACGACGGGTGACGAGCCGGCGCTCACGCCGCTCACACAGCCTGTACGCAGCCAAAACGTTGAGGCAAGACGCATTGGGTTTGTCTTTGGGCGACTCGGCTCCGAAACAGCAATCTGAGGCTTGGCTACGGCAGTCTTCGCTGGGGGAGCCGCGAACAGGCACGAGCCACCCGAAAACGCGATTGCATGCGGGCAACGTGGCACGTAGTTGTCACCACCACAGGTTTGCTCGCCGAAGAAGCAGCTCCAGCCATGGTCGAATCGATTTTCGACCGCTGCGGTCAGCATTTCTCGCGTGACATTGCCCTGGCGGCGGGAGTTCCCGGCGGATTGGCGAGCCTGGCGCGCATATACTGCGGCGAATGGAAGACGCCGGCACCATTCTGCGGGGAACTTTTATTCGCGGACTCGGTCCCGTCCAGTACGCAGAGGGAAACGGTCGACGCGCTGCGTTCTTTTCGCGGATTCCGAGGACGACGTTCTGACCGCCGCGCCACAGGGAAAAGCGACGTCGGAACCGCGCAGGCGTGAAAGAGGGCGAGGCAAAAGCGTCGGGTTATTGAGGAATCAGCGGCACGTGGTTCTCAATCACGCGATCCCGCCTGCGCCTCGGCCGCAGGGTTCCCACGCCGACGCCCATTTTGCCTTCACAGATCGGGGAGCGGCCTCGCAGCAACGCCTTCCGGACAGGTCGCCCGACCCCTCGCTGCAGGCAAAGGAGCAGCTGTGTTGCCTTCGCTGATGGGGAACCGGTGCTCTACGCGCCAGCGGAGAATATGAAGGCGTTGATTTCCTATGCGTCGGAAAATCGCTGTGGTTTCCCGCGCGGCGCTGCGCGCATTGGCGGAGCTCCTCGGGCGCGCGGCACCGCGAGACCGGGTGCCGCCGCACCGGAAACGGACGGTCGTCGAGGTCGGTCAACGGCGTCTCGGCGCTGGAATCGCGCGCCACGGGCGATGCTCTGGCGGAAGCTGGCTTGAGCCATGAGTCCGAAGGGGATGAGATTCGCTGTTGGCCGCGATGCTCCGCAGCAGGCAGACCCTCACAAAGCGAAACGGTCCGGCGAAGCAAATCGCCGGACTGTTATCAGTCGTAATCCGTCGGGCTAGCGGGTTTGAACCCGACCCTTGACCCCAGTCAAGTGCGCTACCAAACTGCGCCATAGCCCGTTGTCGCCTGTGCGATTCCTTCGAGACGGACGCTTTGCTGCCCTCGAAAGGGAAACTGGTGATCGATCGCCGGCTTGAAAGGATCGGCTGACCACCGGCCAGATAAACGCTATGTTCTGAGCGGTGATCACCGCATTGCGACCAGACAAGAATACACAGCGGTGGCCGGGGAGACAACCGCTCGGGGCGCCGCCATGATTCGCTTCCAGCTCAAGTCAGAAGTTAACGCCAAAACCGATGGCAGGGGTCATGGTTGTAAATTGTGATCTACGGTTACAGGCAGCCGGTTTTCATCAAGGAGAATTCAGTATACCTGAACGGCTTGAACCCAATGAGGTGATCCACCCACGACCTCAGTCTTCAGCGCGCCGTCGGCGCGGACTCGACGTCAACATCTCTAGGCGCGCCTGAAGCCGGAAGGAAGCAGGCCGCCATAGAATCGCTTCCCCGCGGTTCCGCCACTGCTCATCGCGCTGTCGGGCCGAACTCAGGCGCGTTTCCTTCTCAACGAAGGACAGGACGAATGCCGGAAGGCACCAGAAGTCAGACATCTTCTTGGACGGTGACCGTTCCACCAGCATGCGCAGTTGCATCGCAATGACGACGATTCTCAGTTCGCGATTCCGGGTCGCTCAACGGCACGTACGTCAATCGTGAAGAGGTCACGACGCCCAGAATCTCCACACCGGCGACAGTTCAAATCGGCAAGTTCCGCTGGCCTTCTACGAGGCCCGGCAAGGCGCGCGACGAACGCAGCGCGCATCGCGACCTCGCCGGGTCGATGTCGACGGAGTCGCAGCCTGAGGGCACATGGCCTTTCGATGTGCCCACGGTCGCTGTTGAAGATCGGCGAGGTTCAATCGGTACTAGCCGCGGGTTCCCGCTGCTCGCTATCGAAAGATACGCCACTACAAAGTCAATCGAATTGGTCCATCCCCACGGACGGCAATCAAGGGCTCTTCTCACCCGCGGATTGTGAACGCTTGCGCTTCATTGCGCGAGCAGCGCGACAGATACCTTCGCTCGATCAAATTCGCTAGAGCTTTGCGACAGCTCGACGCGGGCCAACTCTGTGAAGGACCCACCCGGGCGCTTGCGGGTCATTGACGACGAGGCGAAGCGACCCCAACCCGGAACGCGTCTGCGACTGACCGAGTCGCGGACCTCGCCCGGAGTTTCCGTGTCCGACGTCGAAGAAATGATCGATGCGGGAGTCTCCTACCGACCCGCGTGGGCGTGCTTACGGCGCAGGCGCAGACATCGTCGGTTTGCGACCTTGCTGGTGAGTGCCAGTTCACGTTGCGGCAAGTGCGCAGCATCAGGACATCCCGGCACGCCCGTATTGCCGTGCTCGTGACGAATTCCATTGCAACAGAACGCACGCAAATCAGGCGTAGCGGGAGAAAAACCATCGCTTCGGCAGCTGAGGAACGCAACCGTGATCTACAACTTTATCGCTTGCGCTTCTAACGGAAAACATCGAAGTCGAACTTCCAAGTGAGCATCCAATCCACCTGCCGTAGACGAACACACAGACGAGCGGTGAGAATACTCAAGATCGACTTGAAGTTAAGACGCGCCGTACCACCTTAAAACCATTCCTGCTATGTCGTTACACCAGCCAGGCGGAGCACCCCCGTCTATTTCACGAAAGTATGGAGGAAACCATGAGCGAAGCTCACGCGCGACGCAAGGATGCAGCGATGCTCAACCAAATGCTCTTCGACGATCCGCTCCCAAGGTCTGGACTACGAGACGGGCTATCGCGGCCCCTATCGCATGTCGTGCGGCCGGCGCCACGTATCGGCAGCTCGACTACTGGGATCGGACGGGCCTCATCTCGCCATCGATTCACGTACACAGGGTTCGGGCGGCCAGCGCCTGTCTCTTTTCGCGACATTCTGGTACTCAGATCGATAAAGCGCCTCTTGGACACGGGCGTATCCTTCAACAAATTCGACTCGCAGTCGCTCGGCTCGAGTCGCACGAATTCAGAGGACTTGGCCCAGATCACCCTCATGTCCGACGAACTTCCGTCTACGAGTGCGTCCGACGACGAGATTTACATCGACCTCGTCAAGGGCGGCCAGGGTAACCTTCGAGCGCCAGCCGTAGGCCGCGTGTGGCGGGAAGTAGAGGGCGCTGGGCGAGAGCTGCCAACGGAGCGGGCCGAAGAAGCCGCGCCGTAGTCGTGGAAGACGAGCTCGCTAAGCGTCGCGCAGCTAAACGGCGCAAGGCTTGGGACACTTTGAAACTCGGTGAACTGAGACGTCGCGCTGAATGGGGCACCCGCGCTGGCATGGTGGGATGCCCCTCCGGACGCCTTTTCACATCGGCTTGAAGCTGTCACGCCCGTTGGCGCTGCTTGCAGCGCCAACGGGTCGATACCTTTACTCGCATCTGTTCCGCTCGAGGCCAGCGTGCTCACTGGCCGGTGAACTGGATTCCCACTTAAATGCGCACGGATTCGCGTCGGCCAGCAGCATATCGAAACGGTCAGATGCCACATCAGCCAACTCCGACAGCGCGGGGATCTGCTCGTGATCGGGGAATGGCTCAATCAGCGTACTGGCCTCTATCAACCGTTCAGGCGTGTCGAGAGGGCTAGGTAGGCCACGGGCGACCAACCGAAACGCTCTCTGTAAGATTCGGCAAAGTTGCAACCGCTCGGATCCTCGGCTCGCGTCGCCGAGAGCCGTTGAGCCAAAATGTCCCGTGAAACTTCGCGGGCCGCATCCGTCGCCCCAGAAGGCTGAAGATGTCGGGTAATCGCGCAAAGGTGGGCTTACGCTCCGATGAGGCGGTGAGAATAGCCCTCTGGACGGCGCCGCGCAATTCCTCGGCGGCGTCGCCGAAAGGCCAACTCCACGTCCGCTCAAGGCCATGTCTGCGTATTGAAAAGCGCAGAGGCATCGACGAATTGTTCATAGATCCGCAGCGTTGACCTCGTCGATGTTAGTGCGCATCATCGTGGAGCTGAAATACCGGCGACCGTCGCCGCGCCAATATTGAAGAGCACATTGAGGACGATCGCCGTCACTGCGCCATTATCATGCCAGGCGAAGAATATCCTGACCCACGAGGGCATCGATTCGACGATGAGGGCTTAAGGTCACAACATAGCCAAGCCGAGCGACGTCGGTAGCCAGCGGGTTCGGGCATCACGCATGTCGGCCTTCGCTATCGTCTGCATACTTACCCAAAGCGACGGTGGCGAACATCGCCAGGAGGCGCCATAAGCACAGGAGAGGGATCATGGCCACCAGGGCGCCCGCTTTCGGCAGAATCCCAAAATGATCGCGGCTCCTCCGGCGCCGGCCGCCGCAGCGCGATGTGACCCGCGTTAGCAATGCAGGGCCGACGTTCTGAGCGAAGCACGTGTAGGGAAAGGTTCATCACGCCGCCGAGGAAGGTGGACGGGCCGTCAGCGCGAATCGCCGCGAAATGTCCGCTTTAATGCGCTTTCCGACGATCTCACCCGTGGCAGACGTCTCCGTCGTCTCGACCATCGTGACAACCATGACGATGATCATGGAGACGACGGCTCCCGCGAAACTCAGCGCTCGAAGTAAAACAGCGTAGTCGCGGCAAAGGGAGCCGGCATCTTTAAAAGCTTCGACATCCTTCGGATCAGGTGGCCCAAGAGGGCAGCGGCCGTGCCTCCGACAAGCCGAGGAGCACCGCAATCGTTGCGAAAACCCGGAGGAAACGCTGCCGGGCGAGTGACGCAAGCGTGCCGAAGGCATAGAGCAACGACGTCGACTACAACAGCACGATCCCTTTGCGGGGAACAGACGATTTCGCGTTGGCGTATCCCACGAAGTCTAGGCGGAGACGGACAGCAGCGTCGTTCCCATGACAAGGAGGACCGTACCGGTGACCACAGGCGAAAGAAACGTATGAGCGCCACCGCAAAATAAGGGGCTGCGAGAAATGATAAACAACCCCGAGACAATGACGGCGCCGTAAACGGTGGGGAGAGCGGAATTCGGATCTACGCCTTTCGCCGAAGCGAGCCTATCGCGATGATCGAACGGCAGCAGTGGTGGTAACACCCTGGATGATGGGCAGGCGTACGCCCACCGATCGTGTAATCCCGACACTTTACAGATCAACGTGGCCATGCCACAGGTCAAAAGATCGGCGTTAATGAGATGAATGGTGGTCTCCGCGCTCAAATGCATACCGCCGGCGATGAGCAACAGGACGATGACGGCGCCTACGCCGAAGGCGAGAACGTGGATGGACAGAACGGCTAATTTGCGTTGCGGCACCCGGTCAACTGGATGAGCCACTCGTCGATAGTCTCAAGAATCACAGGCTTCAAAGGAGGGCGGTAGATGGGACGATTGCAAACTAAGCGGACGATTGTGAACGAAGAACGTTCTCGATACCCCAGCGTCAGCGAGCCCCAGTGAGCGCGTGACCTCATACCCGTTTCGACGTCGCGGATGGCGACCGAGACGATTCCATAACTGATCGACGGTTAACGCTCCTCAATGAGCGGATGACCTGCCGTGCGTTGAACATCGACGCTCTCAAGGTCCACATCGTCATTGCGCAACCGGGGATCGAAAGGAAGGCGACAGCGCCGCGAGAACCCGCCCGCCGCGCAGCGCATCAGCATCCGTTCGCGTGTACTCAACGAGCAGTACTGCCAGCCGAGGTTATGCGGCACGGTATGTTCAGATAACCGTCACGCTTCGCTAGGGCTCACCCGTTGCTCGCTGCCAAGAAGGGGATCGAAGGAAATGACAAATCCTCCTCGCGATCCCGGAACTCCCACTCCGCGGGCGAGCTTGTCCCGTGAGTGTAACGGCCGAGGTCGGCAGCGATGGCCAAGCCGATAGCCGTGGACCCGGCGGTGTAAGGGGAGCCCGGTGGACTCGCCCCTGCCGTATTTCGCTCACAGCATCCGGCCGACGGCGGGCAGCTCGGATCCACCTCCGACGACGGCCTGGGGCCGGCGACGTCATCAGGGAGCTTCGACGTGCCGTCCGCGCCGCGAGCAAAAGCGGCTCCATCGTGGCGAGGGTGGACTCGATGGGGCGTCACCAGATCGTGGGGTCAGCGGCAGGGAATGGATGCGGGAGGGCTCCAGGGTGTCTACCGTGACGTAATGAGACTGCAGGTACAGCGATTCTTTGGCTTGGCGGGCCGAGTCGATGAGCTTTTGCCATTCGTCTTGGCAAGCTCACCGCGCCCCGAGCGTTCGAGGGCAAAAGAGGCGAAGTGCGACGTCGAAATCGTCGCCTCCCACATTATTTGTTTCCGCGCGAGCCAGGGACTTCATGGCTCTTGCCATCGGCGGCGCTACAAGCGGGCATCAGATGTTCCTCCGCCCAGGTCGTGAACAGAATGCGCGTGCGCCGCGAAGATTCAACGCTGACCGTCCAACCTGGTAGTATTCGAAACCCGCGGCCGAAGGCTCGTTGATCATCGCCGACGCCTCGATTCCCGGCGCGCCAGACCGGCTTCGAGGTGAGCAGACGCTGAGCGGAGTGCGCATGCGCCGGAATTCCGACGACTGCTTCCAGCTTGCCGCGCGGAAAGCTTCGCGCGCTGTTCGACGCTGGATCGGCGCGACGTGCATGGCGCAGAAACCCGGAGACGATCTCGATGAGCGAGTTGCGGTTGCCGAGCTCGACTTCGGCGACCGGGCTGACGATCCGGCACGCGAAAGCAGCCTGCTGAACGAGCGCGGGTGCGGTGCGCACTGCGAGCGCGAACTCGCAACCTCAGGAAACCGTAGAACCGGGCCAGGAATCGGCCAGCGCACGCGACAATCGAGGGATTGCTCCCGAGCGCATCCGAATTCCGATCTGGAAAAGCGAAGCGGATGGTGACGCGATCCCGCGACTTGGCAATGACGCGCATGCGCGTGGTTCCACAAAAGTCGATTCCGAGTCTCATGGTGCGAGATGACTTCATCTTTGCGCGCTCGTGAAGGCAATCCGCGCCGATGAGGAATATCTCACGGGCGGCACACGGACGAAGAGGCGTTCTCTAGTTCTGACATAATGTACGGTATCGGATCGAAGATGAAAGTGAGTTCCTTTGAAAGCGGCTTGTCGCAAGGGAGTCGGGCAGCCGCCAGATGCTCCGCAGCTTTCGATACAACTCGTAGGTTCCGCGAGCACCTCAGCGTCGGCACGTGAAGAAGACTACATGGCCGAACGCTCGACTTCGAATGAAGATTGGCGCCAATTCGCTGGGAAACGGAACGAAGGCGTTGCCTTCGTCGAACACAAACAGGTTATCTATGCCTGCCCAGGCTGGGCACTGAGTTCGGCGTGGCCATGGCCACCAGACGCAGAAGCGCCGGCGACGTGGGGAATGCCGCTGCGGCGCGAAGGATTGCTGCGCGACGAACGACGGCGGATGAGAAGAAACCCCTCAAGCCGCAGCGCACACACTGGGACATGCTCCTTGAGCGCCGCACCGAAGAAGAATTAAAGAACTACAACAGGAACGACTCCGATTTGTTGCGCGCGGGCAGTGCACAGCTTCGCGGGCACCACGACTGAGGTCGGACTGGTTGCGTTGCGGCCAGAGCACTCACACCGGGGACGCTCTTCTTGGAGACATCAGTCATTTCCCGGGTTTGCCGAGGCTGCGCGCAGCGTGATGACTGCCCGCGACGTTTGACGCCGTGACGTCGTGCGTTTGGAGGTGACTCCGTAAAAATGTTGGCTGATGGCTTCGACTCCCCGCCTCGCGTTGGGCGAAGCGAGTCGACATCGGCGATCGAGTCCCCCAAGCGATGAACGTGGTCCGTCATATCCGTCTGAAAAGAAGTATCCGGCGGATTCGACACTGGAAAGATCCAGGCGATGCACGAAACCAACAACGCGCACCCTGAATCGCAGCGGCGGTAACATCGGAGGCTGGAAGGCCAAAGCCACGCCCTGATATGAGAAATTTCCTGCGCGCGAGAAACTCCGCGATTCGGCGCAGTTCTCCCCGCGTGTGCAGCGTAGCGGCGAGGCCGATGACCAGATCAGTGATCGCTCATCCCCGCCCGTTCGAGCAAAAGCGGCGGACTGTTCACGGGACGATGCGAGACCATCGGCGTCCATCTGCCTAAGGTGGGTGTAGCCTCTTTTCATTGCCCAGGCGAAAGCGTCGATGTAGGCCTTCGAGCCTCTTTGCCCGCGCGGTGGAGGACCCGAACGTGAGGTCTTTGGCTGCTCAACCGATCGGCCAGATCGCCGGTTCCGTCAGGAGAATCGTCACACGACAAGAATGTCGGCATCGGGGACGGCGGCTCTGACTCTGTGGACAATCGGTTCTAATGTCTCGATCTCGTTATAGGTCGGTATGATCACGACGACGTTCATCGTTGCTCCTTGCTTTCTTCGCCACCGGCTGTTTCGCCGTGGCGGCGACGGCTTCGCTGCAGGTGGGTTTTGCTGTGCTTGCGCGCGGTTTCGTACGGCTACAGCTTCGCCGCTCTTAGACGCAGCATTGTTGCAGTTGCGGACTTCGAGGCGCCGCGGTGAGTGTGGCGCCTTCCGAAGCGTCTTGCACAATGCTAATACGCCCAATGCCACAGCGGTGAGAGCGCTGACTCGGTTGATCCAGATTTCCCAGCGGACGGCCGGGGTGAGGTGAGAATGCAGATCGACGTCGGCCACCCGGGAATCGGCCGTCCACAGTCGGTGGTCTCCCGCACCGTGCCGTCGGCATCGGCGATGCCCGAAACTCCCATGGTTGATATTTGGATCGCTGTGCGCCCGGTCTCGATCAGCTCTGAATCGGGTCATGTCGAATTGCTGGCGGATTCCGCCGAGTCGCCGAATGAGGCATTGTTAGTGGGAACCGCGATGATGCGTGCGCCTTTTCGAACGGACTCGGAGACGATTTCGGTGTATGCGATCTCAAAACAGATCAGGGGCGGCCACGCGCACCGTGCGCGTTCGCGCACAGGCACGTCAAGAATTGCCGGCCCATTCCCCGGGCGCATGTCCGTGGAAACCTGATCGACTGCTTTCGTGAAGAATCGAAAGAAGCCTCGCGCAGGTATATATTCTCCAAAAGGGACGGGATGCTGTTTGGTATACCTCGATACCTGCCCCTTTCCCGGAAGCCACATCGTGTATTCGTTGTAGCGGTAATCCTCTGGGTATCGCTGGATGCCCAGCAGCAAGGGGACGTCCAAACGCGAGACGGCGCCTTCGATCAGTTCCCGTGTTTCGTCGACTTCCTGCGGGTCGAGGTCCGATGAGCTCTCGGGCCACAAAACGAGCTCTGCATGTTTTTTTTCGATCTTCCGCGTTTGGATCGCTAGACGCTCGGTGACCGTGAGAGCTCGAGCGTACCCGGTGAGTTTCTTATCCCTCGAAACGTTTCCTGCACGAAACCGACCTTGAGGCTTTCCCCAGAGCGGCTTCCAAAGGTATAGCCGCTCGGCGACCAGCGTGAGACAAGCGCAGACCACGCCGATCACGGATGAGCGCGGGTCAATTTCGCGCTGCGTACTGCATACGCAAGCCCCGCCCCGAGAACGACGACGGCGAGGCGACGAGCTCCCGTCGATCCGTGGGGCGCCAGGTGACGATCGGCCCCTCGACCTGCCCGAACGCGAGCTTCCCCCGGCATTCCTCCTCGGGCCCATTTTCCCTGAAAGTCCTCAATGGCCACCCACGTGACAGCGAGAATGGGAATCGATTTCCACGACTCCCACGCGAGGATCACAGCCTTCCACACAAGAGCTAGGACGGCGGTGTGGAGCGCCAGCACTCCCCCGGAGTCCGACTCTGGCGATCCAGGTTCCGCAGCGCCGGCGGCCCAATCGCACAGCAGGCCGAAAAAGACGAGCGCCCGTGATGAAACCGCTGCGAGGCTCCCGCCAAAGCCGCGGCGGCGGATCTCGGCAACGAGACAAGCGATGCCGACGATTGACATCGGCCACAGATGCAGCGGTGCGAAAGACGCCCTACAGGAAGACCCCGCTGCGACGGACACAGCGGGAAGCCTCAACCATTTCATCATATGATGACCTCGCTCCTGCGCACATTCGAGTCGAGCCTTATGCGCGACGTCGGCGATCCACGTCCCTCACCCGCTGGGACGATCTGACCGGAGCAAATCAATGAGCCGACGAGCGGCGGCGATGAAGTCACCCGCAGCCATCCTCGATGTGCGCAGGGCACCCATTCGAGACTCGCGCCGTCGGCCCACGCGGCGAAAAATATCGGCGCACCCGGGTGTGACATCGTTCGTCTCGGCGGATACCGTGGTTCTCTTCGATCGAGCGAAGATAGTCAGCTTCCGTATACGCTTGCCTCGCCAACTTGGTCAAGATAGGCGAGCGCGGCCAGCCCGTTCAAGGCGGTCATCGGCGAGGAACATCGACGCCCATCCGGCAACACACCGACGCCGTCAGAGCCCTCCGCAAGACCTGGAGAGGCACGGGTAGGCCAAAAGGTCATTTTTCCAGGTGGAGCTTGCGCAGCATCGGGGCCCCGGGGCCAAAGCTCGAAAATGCGGCCATGAGTGCCGCAACAATCCGACGTCGGCCAGGACCGCGGCGGTCGAATCGAACTCGCGCCCACCGAATCGGTGAAGCCCGCGGACGTCCTTTCGATTTCGGCGGCCCTTTTCGTCAAAGAGAGGAGGGTTTCCGCATCCCTCATATGCGCGGCAAGATCGGGGCAACTTGAGCACGGATGGCGGTCCAGCCGCGCGTCTCGGCCCACGGCGAATCGGGACCACGATCCGAGCAGGGTCGCGGTCCACGCCCAGGTCCGCACGCTCTTCGACCCGCGCGATGATCGCATCCGCCAAATCCTCCTCGCAGATCTGTCTTTCAAGCTTCGCCCGTCGGTAAGCGAATGGCTCCGACGTCGCGCAGCTCCGATCCCAAATCGGATTCACGCAGCCAGGAAACCTCTCCGTACCAGTCGATGACACGCAGTTTTCGCGATTCACGGACAAGATGAGGACGATAGTCGACGTCGCCCGCACGGTGGACCGCATACAGGCGCCCCGTCTTGGCTTTCGCGAAGGAGCGCGACACCCTCTCGCGGTGATTCCCGTTTGGCGGCCTTGCGCACAGATTTTGCCGCACGTCCGGATGCTGCGCGCGAGACGAACGTACTCAACGATGTCTCCCGCATCGCATTCGAGATTCTCTCTCTTCCGCGGCAATACGGCGTCGAATTCGGGCTAGGCGAGCTTCGAGTTTGGCGAGGTCCGCGTTTCGCTGGTATTGGGCGAAACTGCGCCCCATCATGGCCCGCGCTCGATCGTAGGGCATTTGGGCGAGAAGATTGACCACGGTGTTATACGAAGGGATGAAGGCCGAAAGAAGGGTCTCCACGCGTCCCGACCCGAGTTCGGCTAGAGCGTGCGGATCAAGTTCAGGTTCGGCGAGAACCACCGCGTGCCCCACCCGATCCTTTCCGCGGCGCCCGCGCGTCCGATGAGCTGAGTGTATTCGGTGGCGCTCAGGTCGACGAGAACCGTCGCCGTCCATCGTTGCAGGGATTCGACGACGACGGTTCGCACGGGCATGTCGATCCCCAGCGAGGGTGCCTGTGGCATAAACAATCCGCAAAAAGCCCCTCCTCCATAAGCTTTTCCGTCAGTTCCTTGACCGCCGGATAGACGCCGGCATGGTGAGTCCCCATACCCGCGCATGAGCGCGCGTGAAGCAGCTTCAAAGCCGATGGCGTGCCGGTCTGTTTCGCTTATCCTCTTGCGCACCCTCCTCAATCCTGCGGCGATCCGGGCGCGTTCAGTTCGGTCGGTGAGTGTGACATCACGCCGCACGAGGCTTCGACCGCCTTGTCACACCTTTGCGGGGAGAAAAATGAACTCGATGGCCGGAAGCATATCGCGCTCGGCCCAGAACGTCGATCATTCGCCGCCTGTCCCGGTCGGATACGCGCCCCCGGGCACCCCCGGCATCTTCGCAATCGCTGAGACGAGGGCTCCCAGCGGGCCGCCGTCTTTACCGTAGAGCCGGAAGATCTTTCTGCCCACCGCAACTTCTTGCTCGGAGGAACCGGCCTGACGGCGCTGTGAACAAGTTCGGTCTTACCCCGCACCGAGCGCAACCATCCGACGAGCTCCTCGGTGTTGGGAACGGTGGCCGAAAGGCTGATGAGGCGGCAGTGCTCAGGCAGAGTGAGGATTACCTCTTCCCATACGGGACCGCGCTCCCTATCGGCCAAGTAATGAACCTCGTCAAGGACGACGTACCCGACGTCGCGCGACGTCGGCGGACTCGGCGAAGAGCATGTTGCGCAAGACTTCGGTGGTGACGACGAGGATGTCCGCTTCGCGATTGACAGAGACGTCGCCGGTGAGCAGGCCCACATGCTCTTCGCCGTGAAGTTCCGCCAGCTCGGAGTACTTCTGGTTGGATAGGGCCTTAATCGGCGCGGTGTAGACACAGCGCTTTTCCGTAGCCAAGGCCAATTCGACGGCGAAATGAGCCACGACCGTTTTGCCAGGCCCGTCGGTACGCACACAAGTACATCGTTTCCACGCGCGATGTGCTCGCATGCCTCGACCTGAAAACCGTCGAGGACGATACCCCGAGCCCTCGTATTCTCCGATGAAACTGATCCAACATCACGCGATTCATATGAGTACCTCCAGGGCGCCTGGCGGCACCTGATGTCTACGGGAAGCGAGCCTAGCCTATCGCCGTCTGCCATGGGGAGAGGCGGTGGGTTTCCCGCATCCGGTTCATATGAAATGCGAATGTGGCGTGCCTTCAGGCGGTGGACAAGAGGGTGGCTCAGATGACGTCCCAGCGCCAAACGCGGCAGTAAGCCGAGGATCTGTGAACGGTGCATTCCAGCGGCGAAAATGACGTCCGGCGAATCCGTCATCCGCCGCGCAGCCGCAGGCGCGATGGGAAGCCCCGCCCCGAAGAAGCGAGTGTTGGCGACCGTGACCAAAGTGGCCGGGCCAGCACAGGCGCGCCCATCAATTTCGAGTCGCAGACCGTAGGGAGCAAAGCGGCGAACGGCCGAGGCTATCCCCCTGGCATAGCGGCCTCCCCGCGTGGAAAAGGAAAGGAATTCGCACGCAGATTAACGTCGGCGTTCAAACCTGCCGAAACGGAGGATATTACCCGTTTTCGAACTATCGTCGCCCCGCTGATGCACGAGACCTCGAGGACGTCCGTCGCGTGAGTGCGCCCCGATGATAAAGCATCGACCGCTTGTGCGAGGGCGGCATCGACATCGCGTCGGGGAAGCCCGAAATGCCGAGCCGTGTCATTGCCCGTCCCCACCGCGATAACCCCCAGTGGAATCCGGAGAATCGGCGAGGGCGTCGACGGCGATTCCCACGGTTCCGTCCGCCCACGGCAAAGAGTGCGTCAAGGCTCTTCGAAGCGACGGCTCGCGCGCTCACGGCAGCTGCCTCCTCAGCCGAACGCGCTGTCAGATCGACGACGGAAAATCCCAATGCCCGCAAAGAACGCGTCACGTGGATGCCGTCGCGTTCGCCCAATCCGCGCCTGCTTGTGGGATTGATGAGAAGGCCAATCTTTGCGCTCATGCCGTTTCCGCCAACGTGCGAAAGCGAGTGGCTAGCCGCTTGGCCGTTTGGCGAGGCTCAACCTTTCGAGCGGCAGGGCCGAGCTGGACGAGAAGCGAGGCACGAATTCGTCAGAAGTCGAGGCAAATGTCACCTCGTAGAGCTCGTTCATTCGCTTCGTCTGAGCTGCGCAAAGCTTCGCCGATCCATCGCCCTGACGAGTCGACGGTGACCGTCACGGCCTGCCCGTCGGGGACTCCATTCCTTAGCCTCCGCGGCCGTCACAGCGGCCCGCGCTGGCCCTCGCCCGATCGGTTTGCGCCCGAGGCGCACTTCTCCGATCCTATCGAGACGATAGGATCGCGGGGACCCTGGCGTCACAGCCGCGAGAAGGGGTTGCGCGGCTTGACCGCGACGGGAAGAGCACTCTATCGCGAGACGACTTCCGCCAAATCCGGCCCCGGCCGGTGGTAGGTGAACTCAATCGAGCGGCCCGAGGCGAGAGCTTCTTCGACGGCGGCGAACGCCTCGCCACCGATGACCGGCATCGGGCCGTCCCACATCGCCGCGCCGAATCCCGCGCGATCTGCGGCTTCGACCAGGTCTCGCGAACGTGTGCGAGAGCGTCGGCCGCACGTCGCTGGGCGGCGTACTTTCGGCGATGGAATCGATAACGCCACGAGCGCGATCACCTCGTCGAGGTCATCGCCAGATCGGGGAACGTCCAACTCCCCGAGTCGGAAAAAGAAAACGAGAGAATCCGGCGTCGTCGCTTCCTCTCCTCATCTTCTTCGCCGAGATTCGGCGGCAATTCGAGATTGAAGGGAAGCCCGTACCTTCAATCTCCGCAAAAGACGCATCCCAGAGCAAACGCAATGCACGCCCATTCAATGCCGAATCGCGCCGAAAGTTCCGAAGGCTCGCGCATCCCTCGGAGCGATTCGAAAGATGAGACCAAAGCAGCGCATTCGTTTGAACTTATCCCTTGCCGCTCATGCTTCTCCCTTGCCACTCATAGCTTCCGCTCCCAGATCGACAAGATGCTGAAGACGTTCGCGCCATTCGCGGAGAAGGCTCTCATCGGCCAGTAAACGCACATCTTTTCCGTATGAGAGAAGAATGTCGAAAAATGCGCTGACGATTGACCGGGCCTATTTCGATGGACGTCCCAGCCGTCTTTCTGCGCACTCCAAGATGCCTTGCGGCCCTGAGCGAGGAGCGGAGCGGCGGCGCCGGGCCGAACGGCGAGTACGGCCCGCACGGGGGATGAAGGCGTCGGCAGGGTCAGCGAACGTAGGCTCGGTGGCAGGGCCGTCCACGGAAAGCGAACCGGAGATGATGCGACTGATGCGGAAGGTCTTCGTTGCCCAAGCCGCGGACTCCTCGGCGCGAGCCGCCCCCTGTGACGTAGAAGGCGTCAGGGGGTGCTGGGCGAGGCTATGGGGCTCGAGCTGATATCGAGAGGGCTCAGGGCCGCGGCCCTCGTAGGCGAAGGAAACCCGACGTCGGTACCTGAAGTGCTCTGGCGATTGGAAATCGACATCTTCCCCGAGGAGCACCGGAGGCCCGCAAATATCGCGGCGCCGCACGGTCCGCTTCGCTCGTGGCCAAGATTTTTCGACATCGAATGCGCTGCGCCGACGAGGCCCGCCGCCCTTTGCCGAGACCTGCGAGAAAAGAACGCACAAGGTCGACGTCGAGCGCCGAGAGCGGGGCGATGATAGCGCCGAACGGTCGTATCTATGAGACTCCTTCTTCGTCGACCGCAATCGGATATCCGGCGGCTCGCAAAGCGATATATCGCGTTCGAAACTGCGCTGAAAGGAATCGTGCGAGCTGTAAAGCCCCATACGCCGGGATTCTCCGACGGGCCTGAGCTCGGGTCAGCCCCCGCTGCGAATGGCGCCGAGCAGCGAGAGCTGGCGCTCACCCGCATGGTATTCCGATTGCTGACTCACATGCCAGGGTAATCGAAGCTGGTAGCTTGAATGCGTGATGATGTGGCGAAGCGGTGAGATAGTCTCACTTGAAGACATGGGACGGGTGCGTCGAGATGCCGAGTGCGCTAGACCCGCGACAAGGTGAAGAATCTGCGGCTATGAGGCTCGGGCGCTCGCTTACGAGCACTCGTCGGCCAGCCCGAATCGGCCAACGCGATCCTCACCGCATCCGCGGCCGTCAGAGAGCTTTGGGCACGGGCGGATATCTCGCGATCGTCGCCCTACCCGACGATCTGCCGCCGGATCCTTCCCCAACCCCGGCCATATTGTCAAAGCGCCCGCACACCCCGCTCCAATACATGACCCTGGGTGCGGACGAGCAGGAATCGCAATGGCACGAAGCCCTTCGCGACGCCGATTCGATCGAAGGGATGCCGGTCGTGGTTGCCGATCTTCATTCGGCGGTTCCGCAGCCGTCGCGGCGATGCGCGCCCGCAAAGCCCGGTGTCCGCATCGCCTCACATCATGGACGACGGCGCATCGCTACCCGCATGGTTCTCTCACGCGCCGCAGCTCGCCTTGCGGGAATCCGGAACATTCTGAGAACCATTTCTGCGGCCAGGCCTTTGGGGACAGCTCAGGGCAATCGTCAACGTCCACACCGCTCTGCTTGCGGCAAAGATCGTGTGAAGGCCGACGTCGCAGTGGTCGCTCAAGGCGCCCCGGCAACCTCGGAACAGGCACGAAGCGGGGATTTTCCGACGAAAGTGGGCGAAGCCCTCAATGCGGCGGCGTCCTCGACGGAGAGCCCATCGCCCTCCTGCGCATGTCGAACGCCGATCCTCGTGGACGGCATTACGGATTGTCGCATCACACACATAGGCAGTCACGCGCGAAGCGATGGTCGACACGCTATGTCCGTGCCCCATTCTCGCCCGGATCGCAGCGGCCGGACGAGTCACAGAGCGCGGGGGCATCAAATGGGAACGAGCTCCCGGAACCGTCGGAGCTTTTCCAGCCTAGTCGGGGCAGATGTTCTGGGAACTTCGGCCGCCCAACTCGATTCCCCTCTTCGAATGCGAAAGGCTCATACGCTCGATCTGCCGACGGACGACGTGACGAGATTCTCGCCTCTCCCCGTCCCCTGCGGACGATGGGGCGCAGCTCACCGAGGACCCACTCGCATTCCTCGCGGCTGGAGTCGCCGGGTGATGCCGCGGCTGACGCGGCCATAACGGGCCGCATCGGCACTCGGCCGCCACAGCCCTGACTACGGTGTGAGGATATATTTCGACCCAACCTGCGTCCATGTCCTCAGGCTTTTCGACGAGCGCTTCCAGCGGGCGGACCTCGGTGCACGAGGGTCATCCCGTCGAACTTTTCCAGACGAGCAGCTCCACCGCGATCTGAACGAAGCGCGGCTGATGGTGGTAAACGCGCTTGAGCGTGTATTTCCTTATGTACATGTCCGAGAGTTGACCTGGAACGGGGCGTTTCTTTGGGGTTCCGCCGAAGGCACGGCCGTCCCTGCCGGGGCGCAGGCACAAAACGGTCGTTCTCACACGTTTGGCGGCCCAACGGCCTCGATGGCGACGTCGGCGCCGCGCCGGGCGTCAACGGGCGGATCGAGGCCGCGCATTCCTCGGGCGTCTCCAAACCGGTCAGGTCGACCACGCCGGAGGCCCCGCGGCCTCAGCTGGGGCAAGGCGGCCTTGCGAGCGGTCGGCCACGATGACCGTCGCCTCCGCGCAGCTGTGCCAGCCTCAGTACATCTGGCCGATTGGGCCGGCGCCGTTGACCACGACGGTGTCACCAAGGGCAATCCCCGATTCGTGCATTCCATGCACCACGGTGGACAGGGGCTCCAGCGGTGCAGCCGCCCTCGAAGGGCCAGAGAATCCGGAATGATGTAGGTGTTGCGTTCGACGATAGCCCGCGGAACGACGATCTGTTCGGCAAAGGCGCCATTGAGGTACTGGAGGTTCTCACGAGATTCGCGCCCGATCGTGCACGCCCAGCAGTGGCCGCACGGCGCGGTATTGGCGGCGACAACTCGTTGGCCAACCTCGAAATCCGTAACGCCTTCGCCCACGTCGGAGACGATCCCGGAGAACTCGTGGCCGAAGCGTGCGGGCAAGTTGGGAAAGCAGCGTGGGATGCCCCGTCTGTAGGATTTCAGGTCTGTCCCACGTGGCGGCGGCCTTGATGTCCACGGCGATCTCGCCCGGTCCGGGGTGTTCGACTGGAATGTCCTCCCCAGGCGCAGATCGCCAGGACCGTAAAACATATCAAGCTTTCACACGGTTTCCTTTCCGACATCGCACACCTGCGTGACGGAGTGGCGACGTCTCGCATATGCGGACGCACCGTTGCGCTCCACCGTCCGGCCGTGTGCCGAACACGATGATTTTATCGAAACCGCGCGGCGCCGCGGCAAAGGTTTTATCACGAACGGCATGCGATGCCGCAGCGCCAGCCTGACGCGGCGCCAGGCACGCGCGCGCGGTCGAGGCATACCGTCGTGCGCCCCGTCAGGACAAACATGCCCTGTCAGTCGATAGAAACGTATGCTTCTGAAATCTCGACATTCTTGCGCATGGGCCTGCTTCCTTCATAAAATCAGCCATTTTTGACCACTTAGCGGGAATCCTGCGCGCCAAACTTGCCCGTTCCGTACAGCTTATCGATGCTGAGAAGGACCTTGGCGGCGGTGGCGCTGCTGTTTTGTCGGCAAGCGCGGGAACACGCTTACGCACGATGTCAAGCGTCTCTTCGGGATGGGCTCGCATGTATGCGACCGCCTTAGTCAGAGCCGCGAGGATCTTGCGTTCCTTCTTCGAGCTTTCTTCTTGAACGAGTCGAGCGATCCGAGGCCGGCGCCGACGAGCGGCATTCCACCGTCGACAGGGGTCGATCGTGCGAACCGGGACTCCCTGCGCTTCGATCGCAACGGCATCGGAATTGACGAAGCCGATGACGGCGTCGACCTTCTTCGAGGTCAGGGCGACGTCTGCGTGTACCCAGATGAACTGGATCTACCGTCCGACTCTGTCAGGCCGTTCGCCTTGAGCATGGCCCTGCAGGCGAAATAGTTCTCGCTTTGCCGGGCAGGCCGATAGTCTTTCCTTCAAAGTCGGCCGCCGAGCGGATGAGTCGAATTGCGTGGAACGATGACTTTCGACGGGATATGTCTGATACATCGTGGCCCCAGTTGTACACTGACGCCGTTGGACCGATTTTGCAGCATCTCGTCTCGCCGGCCACGACGACGTCCTCGGTCCCCTGCTTGAGCGCGACCGAAAAGCGACTCTTGGGCCCCGTGATGGCGAATAGTGACGTTCATCCTCATCCTCGAAGTAGCCTTTCTCTTCGGCCACATAGAAAGGCGCGAATTGGACGTCAGGCACATAGGTCAAGCCGATCGTCACCTTTTCTCCCGCGGAATTCTTATCACTCCCGCCGCATCCCGCAAGGCACAAGAGGGCCGCGGCAAAAGAGCGAGGATTCTCTTCTTCGTGGATTTTCATCGGTTGTCCTTCCATTCAATCGTTCTATCGTTCGGCTCGGCCGAATTTGTTTAGCCTTGCGCTGCACGGCTCTCTCCCGTCGAGACGTGCTCCAGCACAACGTTCGATCAACAGACCGAAAAAGGTATAGACAAACATTGCGCACGGCCAGAAGTGCGATTGCAGCACTTCCCGTCCATCTGCCGAGTGCTGGGCCGATGTGAGGGTGAGCTCCCAGCCATTTCCCCGGTCACCATTTCACCGACGACGGCGCCCGTGAAGCTCAACGCGAATCCCGTGCGCAATCCCGCCAGGATCGAAGGTGCGGCCATGGGAAGCTCGATGCGCGGGCCAGCCTCGAACCGTGAGCCCCGTCGAGTCCCGGCTGCGCCGAGCACATCGGCGTCGACTCTGGCAATGCCCGCCGCGGTCGTGACAATCATCGGGAAGACCACCATGATCGCGCACAGGACGACGATCGCCAGGGTCCCATAGCCGATCCAGATCGTCAGCAACGGCGCAACGGCGACTGCGGGAATCGCCCGTGAAGCTCCGACGTAGGGGTTGGACGGTTCGCGCAAAAGACCCGCCATTAGCCAAAGCGTATCCCAAAGGAACGCGACGGCCGCCGCCAGCGATGCGCCCAACACCGCCTCTTTGAAAGTGGTCCATGTGGCGGTGGCAAGGTATCCGTCAGCGCAGTCCTTCGTGAGGCGCGTTTGGCGACCTCGGCTGGAGCTGGAAGGAAGGCGGAGTCCACCGCACCGAAACGCACGGCTACATCCCAGCCAGTAGAAGTAGCACGCCGAGCACCGCCGGTGCCGCTGCGTTTTCTTCCCCATCCCTTGCCTTCCGGTCCATTCCGGGGCAAGGATGAGCGCGATTCGCGAAACCTCAACGGTATCGTGAACGGCCGTGCACCTCCCATCCGGACTTTGACCGTCGGTCAGGAATTCCACCCTGTCAACCGCGCACGCGGGTCGCGACTGTCACCGCCGGTTCAGACTTTCACTGACCCCGGAGCACGTTTGTGTTCGTGAGTGATTATGCCACGCGCGGGCAGGCGCATTCGAGATGCGGCATCAGCCGCCCAGATGCCCAGGATCGTCGGGCGCCGCGAGACGTTTAGCCGCCTCAATGACCGACGCTCTTCTGCGCCCATGTTCCTCCTCGTCGATCGGCTGGCGATCATCTCGGCGACTTGCGGAACGGCCGACCACCACCCGGCGAGGAAAGGATGAGAAAAGCCAAATGATCAGCGTCAATCGCCTCGGTAACGTACCCGCGCCCCTGGCCTTCGGCGACGGCCGACGTCTTCTCGCGATACCGGGCCAGGCGATCGTCGTCGCTCGGAATATTCGTGCCTAATACGAGGCCTTCCACAAAAGCAGCCGATTGAGCTCGGGATGCTCGCGATGGTAGTGCAGACGCGCCCGGCATATTCGCCGACGTCGTCTTTGGCGAAGGACCCTATCGGAACGGCTCCGGGCCACTTCTTTGGCCATTCCTCGCGCAACACATAGGCGAAAAGTTCGCGTTTGGCGCCGAAATAGTTGTAGACGCGCTCCTTGTTGACCCCGGCGGCCTTGGCAATTCGCTCAATCGTCGTCCCGTCGGGCCCGTGGGCCGCGAATTCGTCGGCAGCTGCGCGCGGTATCTTCCTTTTGGTCCCTCAGGTGTCCTCAAGCCATGTCGATCCATTCCTTTCCAAAGCGGAGCACCCTGCACGCCAAGCGGAGCACACCGCACGAGGCGTCACACACCATCTCCAACGCGAACGTTGCATTCCGAAGTCAAGAGTACTACGGTACATTTCCAACTTTTCGTTGGAAAGAGGTTCTCCATGTCGCATTTAATCGACCGATCGTCTCCCCGGAACGCCCCCAGCCAACACGCCCCTGCCTCAAAGTTCCCGGCGGGCGCAGGGACCGTCAGCTCTCGTGTTCACCGCCTTAGCGGTGGTTTCCAGCTCTACGCGGCGATACCACTGGCCGGCCCCGTCGGGTCTCACTTGAGCGATGCCATTGCCCCTGTCCACGTGTTTTCAGCCTGACGCACGCGTTGGGATTCGTCCTGTGGCGGGGCCTCTCGCCGACCATTTGCGTACCGACGTCGCACGATGCTTGCCGGCATGGCCGCACTCACGCTGGCGACCGCCGGATGCGCAGCGGCCCAGTCCATTCCCGCGCTCGCAGTTTTGCGGAATACGGAATCACGACGTCAAGCTTCGCGCCCGTGGCTCTTGCTTCATATCACCGAGGCCGTCGAACCTCGGCGGCGCGCTTTATCTATAGGGGCGATTTCCACGTCTTTTTTGGCTGCGGGAATCGTGGGACAGGTCGTTTCCCAAGCATTGTCCACGAAGCTGGGTTGGAAGGGGACATTCCTCGTCAGCGCGGCGGTACTCGCGGCTTGCGGAGCAGCGATTGTCATTCTCGTACGCGAACCTCGGCACACACCCGGCCTGAGCCTGGGTCGCCCAATTCCAGACAGATCGGCCGTTTGATCTGTTCATCGTCGATGGCAGCCCTGTGCGCCGCGCACATCACGCTTCTCATGTGCTTCATCGCGATGTACACGGCGCTCGGGGCGCACACGGCCTCGCTCGGGCTTTCCGACTCGGCGCTCATGTGGATCCGCCTATATGGGCTTCGTGCATGTTCGCGGCACTGGCCGCCAGCCCGCTGGCTCGCAGGCGCGGGGTCCCCGGACTGGCTCGCGCCAGATTTCTCCTGGCCGCCTGCGAGGCTCATCCTGAGGCGCTGGCTTCTTCCAATGCCGTCGCCCTCACGGCTGCAAGCCTCGTGTTCGTCACGGGAATTGCTCTAGCCGTTCCCCGCCATGATCACGCTTTTCGGCCAGGTAAGTGCGCCCCATAGAGCCAGCGGAATGGCGATCAACGGACTCGTCCTCTTCATCGGGGCCAGCCTCGGCCCGCTTCTGCGCGCAGCCTCGCCTTTCGCCCGCTGATGTTCTGCTGCGCGGCGATTCTCAACGCGCGCCGCAGCGTGCCTCGCTGCCTTTTTCGAAGGTCCGGCCGGAACGCGCCAGCGGCGAGCTGATGCGGCGAACGCCGGATGCCACGCCATCGACAAAAATACCGCAATGCTAACCGACGTCAAGGCGCCGATTGGTATCGTAACGCCCATGAAACAATCTGGGCTCTCCGTTCTCCCGCGTCGCCGGACGACGCCGAAGCGTGGGTCGCCATTCACCTGGCATCCTGGCGGGAGGCGTACTCGGGCCTCGCTGAGGAATCCGTCTTCGTCGAGCGCGAGGCGAGCCGCGAGCCGGATCGCCGACACGCGGCGTTTCTCTCGAGCGGCTGGCCGACGGCGGCGTCGGCCACGCCACCTCTAGCCGTCCTGGGCAGGCTCCGCTTCCGGCGCCGTCGACGCGAACCGCGGGCGTGAAAACCCGCGGCGCGCTGGCATCGCTGAGGCAACTGGCGCGAAAGACGTCGCCGCAACGCGACCGACCTCTCGTGGACGCGTGCACGAATCGCTACGACGGCCAAACGCCCGTCGGCATAGCCCTCGCCCACGGCAGTGCCTCTGGGCGGAGCTTGATCTCATCTATGTTTTGGCTTGCGCACACGGCAGCGGAGCCGCCGACATGCTTGCGGATGCGGCGCTTGGCAGCGGCCCGGCTTCCCTATGGACGGCCCGTGACAATGAGCGAGCCGTAGCCTTCTATCGCAAGAAAGGCTTCGTGCCCACCGGCGAAATTGGAGAGACAGCAAGCATGCCGACGATTCGCATGGAGCGGCGCGGCGCCTCAGAGGCTATCGAGTGCCTGCGGGCATCTAAGGGCGAAATACAGACGATTGGTCCGACGATTCATTGGTTTGGGTTCGCGCTGCCGGTGCCGCCATAGAAAATGCGTCATGATATTCGATCCGGTGGAATAGCCTTTTGCGCCAGAGCACACTGGATGATCGCATACACGTTGGACGTGGATGTATCCTCGAGTCCGCTCCTAATTCCACAATTCCACGCGGGCCGTTACAGAGCATAAACTTTGGCTCAGCAGACGTGCTCAGCCCGCCGAACGCAGGAAGTCGACCTCCGCCGCGGCGTCGTCGGCCTAGTAGACGGCCGATCCCGCAACGAAGTTGTTAGCTCCCGCTTCGGCCGCCTTTTTCGATCGTCGAGCGGGAGACTCCGCCGTCGACCTGGATCCACACGTCCAAGCCCGCCGCTTCGATGGCTCGGCGCGTGCGCGAAACCGGCATCATCTCCTCAATGAAGGACTGGCCTCCGAAGCCGGGTTCCACCGTCATGACCAGGATCATGTCGAACTCGCCGAGGATGTCCAGGTAGGGCTCGATTCCCGTGGCCGGGCGCAGCGCGAGACCTGCGCGCGCTGCCCATCGCCCGATATCGCGGGCGAGGCGGATCGGTGCCTGGGCCGCTTCGGCGTGGAACGTGACGGACTCGCATCCGAGCTCGGCGTAGACGGGTGCCCAGCGATCCGGGTTCTCGATCATGAGATGGGCGTCGACGGGTATCGGGCTGGATTTTACGGCCGCCTCGGCCAACGGCAGGCCGAGGGCAAGATTCGGACGAAGCGGATTGTCCATGATGTCCACGTGCGCGAAATCCGCATTCGAGATTTTGGCAAGCTCGTCGGCGAGATGCCCGAAATCGCAGTTGAGAATCGACGGTGAAATGACAACGCTCATGGAGCAAGTTTAGCTTGTCATCGAACCGGCTGAGAGTTCGGGATCAAGCTCCTTGGTGATGAGCGCGATGAACATTCCATCCGTGCGGTCCGTGTCCGCCCACAGCTGCACCATGCCCTCGCGCGCCGAAACGTCACAGATTGCGACACGGTTTGCAACCTCTCCGGCGTCAAGGAGCTTCGCGCGCCCGTGGGCCGCGAGGAAATCACGGACGACGTCGCGCGTCTCAGCGAGCACCGGCGAGCACGTCGAATACACGAGTGCGCCGCCCGGGCGGAGAGCCTTGAACGCCGAGGCCAGGAGCTGCCTCTGCAGTTTGGCCAGGCCGGGAATGTCCTTTGTCCTTGCGCCAGCGCGCCTCGGGGCGACGCCGCAACGCCCCTAGGCCTGAGCATGGAGCGTCGACAAGCACGCGGTCGTAAGTCTCCGGCTCCTGTGCGCCGAGTTCGCGGCCATCGCCCAGACGAAGGGCGACGGTATCTCCCACGGTTCGGACCGACGCGGCGACGAGGTCAAGGCGATGCTCCTGCGGCCGTTCGCGTGGATGCGGGCTCCGCGCCCTGTGCGATCGCCGCGAGGGTGGCGGTTTTTCCCGCCCGGCCCAGCACATGTCCAACCATAGTTCGTCTTTGCCCTCAATGGGCGCGGAGGCGAACAGGGCCGCGATGAGCTGGCTCCCCTCATCTTGGACTCCCGCGAGCCCGTCGCGCACGGGGTACAGCCGGTGCGGATCGCCGCGGCCAAGCAGTACCGCATTCGGCATGAGATAGCCGGGGAACGCCTCCATCTTTGCAGCCTCCACGCGTTCGGCCAGTGCCTCGGGGCTGATTGCTCGGGCGGCCAGAGCGGACCTTTGCGGGGCGTTGTAAAGCGGCGAGAACCGATTCGACGTCGTCCCTGCTGCGCCCCGAGGCTTCGAGCGACTCCTCAGCGCCTCGACGATCCACCTGGGATGGGAATGCCATGGGAAACGAATTCCGTATGCGAGGCTGTCGAAGCACTGGATGATTTCTTGCCATTGGTCAGCCTTTTCGCTGATGCGGCGTAAAAACGGCGTTGACAAATCCGCCGTGCCCTGGCCGAAGAAATTGCGCGCGATGACCACCGTTTCGTGGATGGCTCGCGTGCGGCGGGGTTCCATCGCAAGCAGCTGTTCGCATCCCATTCTCAACAGGTCGAGGACTGGCGGGTCGATGTCGTAGATTCTGCGCCCTTTCGCGCAGCGGCTGATGATCGCATCCCACCTGCCTCGCATACGGAGAGTGCCGTAGCAAAGGTTCGTGGCGTAGGCCGCGTCGAGCTTGTTCAGGCCGGCGCGGGCAATCTCCACGGAAGCACGAGTTGGCGTACGCGTCGTCTTCGTCGACCGCTCTGAGGAACCTCGAAGGCGACGAGTCTAGCCACATTGGATTCTTGGCGGCCCGGGTGCCAGCCTTCAGGTTTCCTATCGCGGCGAGCGTCGCAGGCGTTGCCGCGGCCGCTTTTTGCGTGTGTTGCCGACGGCGCGATCGCTGCGGCCGTCACGCGCGTTGCGATCATTGTGGTTTTCAGGGGCGCTTGCTGAAACTGTTGGAACCGTTCCGGCCATCACGGATACCTTGGTCATTGCCGTCGCTGGGCGAAAAGCCCCGTTCTCGACCATCGCCGCGGTGTTTCTGACTGCCCTTCGGCCTGAGGATGCAGTTCAGCGTTCACGTGCTCTCTCACTCGCTTTCCGCGTCGAATCGCGTCTTCGGGGCCAGACGCGCCCCTCGAAAGCCACGCGCTCGCATCCATCGGTTTTCACCGCCGGGGCACGCTGCTCAATTCGACGGCGCCCGCCCTGTTCCCACCAGCGGGGCTTGCCGGCCCTGATTGCCCCGGCGGCAGATCGGCGACGTCGAGCGCGCAGCCAGTGGCCCGAGCTTGATCCGCGTTCCGCCGAGCGTCGTCCACGGCCCTGGGGGCCGGCGTGTGCGCACGACTGCGCCGATCGATCGTCACGGCATCAAGGTTCCAGTCCACGCGGGCGTCCGCAGTTGAGTGCTCGGCGCATAGGAGGCTCTCCGCTTTGCTGGACGGGCTCAGGGGCCCTGGCCGAGCCGCTCGAAGGTTTCAACCAGAAGATCGGCTCCCGAATGGGAGAGACGCTCAAGGAGTTCGCCGGCCGTTTCGCGCTCCCCACTTTTTCGACGACGGAGCCGAAAACCGGCTGTGTCCAGGCCGGCTTCGAGTCTGAAGGTCGAGGCGCCGGTCGTTTCCTCGGCCGGTCGCGATCGCGTACTGGACGGGCGCGGCGCCCGCCACTGCGGAAGGAGCGAAAAATGCAAATTGATCCAGCCGAAGCGCGGAATCTCCAGAAGCGAAGGCGGAATGAGGAGGCCGTAGGCGACCACCGCCACCGCCTCGGGCGCAAGCTCCTTGATCGCGCGTCGGACGTCTTCGTCCTCTTTCAGGCTCGCCGGCGTGTAAACCGGGATTCCTCTGGCGTCGGCCTCCTCGTTCACGGCCGACCGACGAGGTTTGTGGCGCTGGCCCGCCGGCGCGGGGGCGCGAGTGAGGACGGCCAGGATGTCGTGTCCGGCATCGCGAGGCGTTGCAGCGACGGCACAGAGGCCTGTGGCGTTCCAGCGAAGAGAATTCTCACCCGTTCAGTGTAGGCGACGCGAAGGGCGACGACTTCGACAACATGTCGCGACGGGTGTCAGGGCTGCAAAGAGCAGGCCAAAGCTCGTGACCAGGCGAGACCGCCGATGCAGCTCGAATTTCGCACACACCGCGCCGACGCAGGCGGCGATCGCAAAGGGGACGAGGCCCGCCGTGCCGCCGTCGTGAAAAGAAGGCGACCCACAGGCCGTAGATGGCTCCGGGCGAATGCGAGAACAGTCGCTATCGGACCCACCGCCATATCGGTGCGGGACAAGGTGTTGTTGGCAGGCATGGGCTGCCACCTTGAATTGTCGTTGACCTCGATTCCGTCCCATGTGCGTACCTGGACACGAACGATTGAGCATTCTCGTCTCGATTCCAATCAATTTCGACCCGGACGCTCAACTTGTCGCAGTTTCCTTCATTTGAAACGGAGACGAGGCTATCGCTTTGAGGCTCAGTCACAACCTTCTCGTTGGAATCCGCGTATGTAGCTACAGGCCAAAATGGCGTCATGGCCACTGTGGCTGCAAGAGAATACTGCAAGTTAAAATATTTTGTGTTTCAAATCTATGGTTAGTGCCTATTTATCATTTGAACCCTTTATAAAAACACTAATTTTGAATTATTGTTTATGCAGTAGCTATTTATATTGAGGTCGAATCATATTTTCCCTATCGGGAGAAACGGAACAAGACGAAAACAATCTTTCTGTTAACAGGACTAGACATCTGATCGACCTCCAAAACGCAGTGGACAGGCTGAGCTGTTTAGCCTGCACTGCAGGTGTCGTCTCGCGTGCGCGGCGAACGCCCGTGCGTGCGCATCGGACGTAAACGGTGACCCTCGCCCGTTCTGCGGCGGTTCTGTGCCCGGCGCCCCGGCCCGGTTTCGTTCAGCGCAGCAGGGTTGAGCACGCGTTTGCGCGGCGGCGTTCCGCCTACGTCGCTTTCGCGGCCCGGCAGACGGAACGGGGCCCAAGAGCTCGTATCCAGCTCAAACGAACGATGCCGCCGGCCAACAGCGGGTCGCTCTGACAGCGCATCCGAGACTGTGTTGGCATGGCCTCTGCAGCCTCGCGGCCGCCTGAACCTCCGCCGCACAGCAACGAATGCAGAACGCCCAGGCAGGTGCGCACCGCTCGATTCTCTGTCACGGCGAGCCAGAATGCCGAGGGAGGAAGCTGGAGCCTCTCCTCTGCATGTACAGGCCGCCCTGCACTCGGGCTGCCCCTCATGAGCTGGAGCATCCTGAGGAAAACGGGGTCGATTCCTCCGGGCGAACATGACGTGCCCGGCCTCGTGCGCCGGGCGCGCGCAACAATGCGGCTGACCCTGCGGACAAACTCGATCTCCGGAGCCCGGTCCGTCTCCTGAGGAACCGCGAATCAAGGACGAGAGCTGCCCGATACCCGCCCGCGCCGCAGGCTCAGACCCGTGGCGACGACGATTCGGGGTCGCCAGAGACCGAATCGACGATGCCCTCATCAGCCTGCGAACCGGACATGACGATTCCTTTCCGGGAAAGGCCTTGCCTATTTCTTCAGCGAGTGCGATGAGAACCGAGGCGATCGCGCGAATGCGGCCTCCCCGCATTCGGGGCAGCGCCATCGGGTCGCGGGCAGCCCGGCATCTCCGGCAGCGTGGTCCGGCCTCGCCAAAGTCGAGGCCGAGGTTTCCCGCACGTTTCGCACCGTGCGATTTCCCGGCATGAGGCGCACGCGGTCATCGGGATGTATCCGGCTCTGGGAACGACGACGAGAACCGGCCCCTCGTCAAGGCTGTGCCTGACAAGCGCGAAGGCGGACCCGGCAGCCGCGACCACGAGGCGCCGTCGCGCTCCCACTGTCTCGGCTGCGTCACCCGGGGGAAGGCTTGCCCGCAGAGCCGCCGGCTCGCTGCGCACAGGGCCGCCTCTGCCCCGGTCGATCATCGCCTCGGACGAAAGCGAAACGCACTCGACAGGGAAAGTGAAGCGCGCCTTCCCGGGCCGCACGAACGGCCAAGACGTCGCCGGCTCTGCGCATACGGGGCGTGCTGTTCGCGCAGGTTCGGCGAGGCGTCAGCACGGCGATCAAACCCAAGGAGCTCACTGGCGCCCACGCAGCGGAGCGGGTTCCCACAACGATGCGGTCGATTCCTGTGAGGACTCAGCGAATGGGCATACCGCCTTCGTGCGCCTCGTCGGCGACGACGAGGGCGACGCTCTCGCCCTGTGGCGGCGGTGACCCCTCGGCAATGCGCGAGGCCTCGCGTCTGGTTGGGGCAACGATGAGGCAGCCGCGCCCGGACGCGCGGGCGCCTGAGATGGCGTCGCGCGAGCATGTCCACATCCGCACCCCGGGAAGCTTCGGCAGCACTACGGCCCTCGGACTTTGGCTCGCCGGCGACGCGCCGGAGGAAAGCCGGGCCGCCGAGGTAAAGAGGCGCCACGGCCGCTGAGAGCAGGCTCGTAGGAAATCGACGGCGAGCCGATCGGCGGAAACTTCACCGCCGTGGGCTGCAAGATGCGACTTTTTCCCGCGCGCGTGGCGTTCGGGAACCGCCGGCGACAGCAGGTCCGCAGCAGAACCCGCGTATCGGGCGGCGATGTCGGACACACAATCCATACACTTCGGGCGTGAGAACGGGAGGGAAGAATGACCTCTGCAGCAGGCGCAGCCGCCCCGCCACCTCCGAGAACGAGTCCCCGCCGACAATGAAAACCGCTCGCCCGATGCGCCCCCACGTCAACGATGACGCGCGCCCCAACAACCGCCGACGAGTCCATCGACGCGGGACGAGATAGTCGAAGACCTTGTCGAGATGCGGCTGGCAGCAACACGGACGTGAGCGACCGGAGACCGCACCGCCGACAACTTCCGCTCGGCGCGCACGACGTCAATCAGCTCCGCCTGTTTCAGCCGCGGGAAGCTGACCCAGCCCCGGACGCGTACGTCCATGCGTCCATTAAACCAAGAGCCTCCGACGCTCGGCGAAAGGCGAGCGGCGAGCCAGAAATGACAGAGCGTGATGTCGATGCGGCAGCTGGAAGCGTGGCTCGACGGCGGTCTGGCTGAGCGCCCAAGTTCGCGCCGAGCCGAGTCAGACCGCGCGCGTAGCTCGTCGACACGATCCGTTCGCCCCCAGGCGAAAACCTCGCGCCCGAAATGTCCGTAGGCCGACGTCGCCGCATATATCGGACGTTTGAGGTCAAGCTTTTTCGATAATCGCCGCGGGCGCAGATCAAAAACCCCGTCACCGCAGACTCGATACGTTCCACAGGCACCGTCTGCGTGCCGAATGTATCCACGCGCACCGACACGGATGGGCCCTACCGATCGCGTAGGCGACCTGAGCCGCAGCGCTCGGCCAGCCCCGAAGCGACGACGTCTCTTCGCAACCCACCTAGCTGCGTATGCGGCGGATCGATCCACCTTCGAAGGATCCCTGCCGAGAAGGCACTTCCGCCGTGGCGGGCCATGCCGCCGTAGAGTGCCGACGATGATCTTGCGTCCGGTCAGCCTGGCGTCGCCCATCGACCGCCCACGACGAATTTCCCGAGGGGTTGACGAAAGGCGGAGCTCGGAGGCATCCAACCTCGATACCCTCGGCTTCCAGCAGCGATCAAGTACGTGTTCGCGCATTGCTCGTGCAGCCACGCGCTTCGACGTCATCGTCGTGGGTCGAGATCGCCACGGCATCAAGGCTGACGGGGCGCATATCTTCGCACCCGATCGTCACCTGCGTTTTGCCGTCGGGCGCAACCCGGGAACCACGCCATCCTCAGCGAACCGCCGCAAAGCCGCTCGGCCAGGCGGTGAGCGAGCGCGATAGGCATCGGCATGAGCTCAGCTGTCTCATTGCTGGCGTAGCCGAACATGAGCCCTGGTCGCCCGCTCCTCGACGATCGAAGATGTCGTCCGAATGCGTTCCTCGCGCATTTCCAGCGACGTCGTCACGCCTTCGAAACATCTGCCGATTGCTGCCCGATCGAAAGGGTAACCCCGCATGAGGCCCGTCGAAGCCGATGTTGACGATGTGCATCCGATCTCGCGAATCGTCTGCCCGACAAGAGTGGGAATCTCGACGTACGAAGATGTGGTCACCTCGCCCGCCACGTGTAGTGAGACCGGTAGTCGCCATGGTCTCCACCGCCACGCGAGAAGAAGGATCCTGCGCGAGCATCGCATCGAGAATCGTGTCCGAAATTTGTCACACACCCTTTGTCGGGATGGGCCTTTTCGGTGACTGATTCGAGGTGAACGGTTGGCGGTGCATCGCTTCTCCCCAGGGATCGCACCGATAATGGCGTTGAGTGATGGCGGACGCTAGCTCGTCTTTGCTCCCGCTGGTCCTGGCTGGCACGGCGTTTCCGCAAGAATCAAAAATGACGATGCGCGAATCGACATCGCCAAAACCCGAGGTGGCGCGCAACGGCATTGACGACGCTGAGATCAGATCCTTTTCGCAGAGCTTTCTCGCGACCGTAGTCTTCGACGGACCCCCGCTCGTCACTGGTTTCGCCGCAAATCCGACGATCGTCTGGCCAGGCCTGCAGCGATGATGCGAGACCCGCCAAAATATCTGGATTTTCAACAAGTTTACGATTGTGCGGGTAGATTCGCCTGACTTCTTCCGTTTGGTCGAGCTGACAACTGCTGGCCGGAAATCGGCAACGACGGCGGACATGACGAGCACGTCGGCTTCCGAAGAGAGCATTTCCATGGCCTCGTGCACGTCAAGCGCGCGCGGCGCGTGGCGTATCTCGACATTGCCCGCTTTGGCCAGAACATCCGCTGCGACATTCGATTCGACCAGTACGACCTCTGCTCCGTATTCTGGAGGCCAATCGAGCGATGGCCGTCCGAAGCGCCCGGATGACCTGTTGCCGAGATAACGGACTCGATCTATGGCTCGCGCGTACCGCTGGCGCTCACGGCGAAGGTCAGCCCGGTCAGATCGGGTAGGGAGGCATCTTCCGAGCCAACACCTGCGCGGGAAAGCGGAAAGGACTGGCATTGACGACGTCGTCGGCTCGCTCAGGCGCCCAACGCCCGAATCGGCGCCCGTCAGGCGTCCGGAACGGGACGCCGATGAAGCGCATTCTCGCTCGCGCAAAACGGCGACATTTTCTGCGTGGCGGGCTGAGCCACATTTCCGTATGCGCATGGCCGGCGCGAGGAACACTCGGGCATGTCGCTGCGAGCACGGTGCTCGTCAGCATATTGTCAGCGATCCCCTCGGATCTTCGCGATGGTGTTGGCGGTGGCCGCGCACAACGACAATCGCGTCGGCTTCCCGCGCCAGCCTTCACGTGGGCGACGTCAGCCGGATCTTCGGCCACATCGCGTGAATTCGCGCTCTGGAGAGCGCCTCCCACGTGACCGCCCCAACGAGACTGGCTGCTGCGGTGGGAAGGACGGTCACTTGATGGCCGGCTTTTTGAGCAGGCGTACCACGATGCACGCTCTGTAGGCAGCGATCCCCGATACGCTGACGATGACAGAAGAGGGCCTTCCTCGAAGGCCTTTCGAGCCGTCAGTCGGTTTCCGTGGTCCATTCGACCTGTCCTCCCGGATTTCCTCCAGGGCTGCGACAATGGCTTATCCTCGACTCGCTTCAACCAGCGGGCCGAACGTGGTGGATATTGCCGTCGCCCCGGGTCATCTCCCTGACGGTAGGAGTTGATCTGCCGGGCACGCTGGGCAGCGTAGACCGATAGGCATACTGAATCCACTTTCTCCGAGCAGTTCGTCGATAGGCGGGTTGGCTGATGCCCTCGGCTCAGGAACTGTTCCGAACATTCTTCCTTATAGCTAGACGTCCAGAAGTTTATTTTTATCGTGAGATTCCAAAAATGCGCAGCAGCTCTTCCGTGGCACGCGACACGGAATCGTTGACGACGACGATGTCGAACTCTTCCATAGCCGCCATTTCTCACGGGCCGTCTCCCAGACGGCGGGCGATTTCGGGGCCTCGGTTCCCTCTGGCCCGCAGCCTACGTTCAAGCTCCTCCCACGCGGGCGGAGCAATGAATATATGCATCGCCCTGGGCATCGATCGACGCACTCTGGCGCGCACCGGCGAGGTCGAGTTCGAGCACGGGAATGCGGCCGCGGGCTGCGGCGTCGTCCACGGGCTCGCGCGGGGTGCCGTACCGGTTGACTCCGTGGACCCACGCCCATTCAAGCATCTGTCCGGTTTTCACGAGCTCGCTTGAAGCGTTCGTCGCTGACGAAGAAATAGTCGACTCCTTCCTGCCTCGCCGGGCCGGGGCGCCCTGGTGGTGGCAGACACCGAAAGCCAGCATTCGGGCGCACGTCAAGAACCTGTTTGAGCACGGTTCCTTTGCCCACGCCGGAAGGACCTACGACGACGAAAGCGCGGTTGTCCATGCGTTCCATGCTACCTGGCTTGTGGTTATCCAAGGGCGGATTCAACCGTGGCGAGCGTGTGGGCAGTTTTCACACAGCCTGCTGCTGGGGGCCGCCGGCCAGGGATTGATCGGGAGGCCGAAGCCAGGACCCGAGAAACCCTCGAGCGAAGACCCGCCGGAGCTCATCGGCGCTCGCGCCCTGCGCCCCTATTCCGGGGCTAGGAAAACGCCTGAAACGACGGAAGATCGATACCGAGCCGGCGGGCGTCATCCCCTGATAGTTGCGCCGACAACGAGGCCGAAGGAGCCCGGGGCGATGTCCTCGTTCCACGCGGCGACCGCCTCGACCACCCTGCCCGCAACGGAGGGCGAGCCCGCGTGCTGGATCTGGGCGCCCTCGGGGTTGGATGAGCGCGAGGACGAACAGGCTGCCGTCCAGCTCGAGCCGCGCGGCGCGCCGTGGCTTCGAGCGATCCAGGCCCGAGATATGGGGAGACGGTGAATGCGTCGGCCTTGAGCGGCCGCTGAGGTAGAGCGTCGGCGTATCCGTCCATCGTCGAGCCGATGTCTCCGCGCTTGACGTCGGCGATAACGGGAACTTCGGCGTCGCGGCAGGCGCGCAGCGTCTCCTCCAGCGCGGCGATCCCCGCCGCGCCGTGCGCGCTCGTAGAAGGCGGACTGCGGCTTGAATGCCGCGGCGCGATCGTACAGCGCGTCGATCGTGCGCAGTGAGAACTCGCGCACGCCGGCCGGGCTGTCTTCAGCCCCCACTGCCGCAGCAGGCCCGCGTGCGGATCACCTCGCGCACACCGGCCTCGGGCCGCCATGGATTGGCGCAGGCGCTGACCGAACGTCGTCATTTTTCCTCCATGGGACATAACTCTGTGGACGTATCTCATAGACATGCGGATGCGATCGGACGACCGCATCCGCACGTTGAGCGTCTCAGACTTGCAGCGTTTTTCAGACCGCCAGTTGGCCGACGCGATCGAGCTCGCACGATCGGCCATGACATCCTCGTGGGAGCGGGAGCCCGCCTCCCACACTGTCGGCACACCCCGGTGGACGGTGAACATTACCCGTCCCGGAAGGGCGCGGCCTTCCCACGGGGTATTGTAGCGACTTCGAGCGGCTGGCGCGCCCGGAAATCTCCGTCTCGTCATCGGGATCGACGAAGCAGAGGTTCGCCGGCTCCCCCGCGGCCACCGGGCGGCCTTGATCCGGGCTGGCACATATGCGCGGGGCTCGTAGCTCATGAGCCTCGCCACGTCCTCCCAGTCGATAAGGCCGGTGTCCACAAGCGACTCCTGACAACCGAAAGCGCCGTCTCCAGGCCAATCATTCCGTTGGCCGCGACCGCCCACTCGCAGTCTTTCTCCTCGATGGGATGCGGCGCGTGGTCGGTTCCGATCACGTCGATCGTCCCATCGACGACGCCGCGGCGCAGCGCCTCGACGTCCTCGCGTGGGGCGAAGCGGAGGATTGACCTAAACATCGGATCGTAGGAGCGGACTCCGTATGGTCGAGGCTCAGGTGATGAGGCGTGGCCTCGGCCGTCACAGCGATTCCCTGGGCCTTTGCCCAGCGGACGAGATCGACCGATCCAGCCGTGGAAACGTGGAGAATGTGGACCTTTGAGCCGACATGCTTGGCCAGAAGCACGTCGCGGGCGATGATCGACTCCTCGGCGACCGCCGGCCAGCCGGCCAGCCCGAGCTCGGCCGACATCGCCCCTCGATGCATCTGTGCCTTTTCCGTCAAGCGCGGATCCTGGGCGTGCTGGGCAACGACGCCGTCAGAAGGCCTTTGCGTATTCGAGCGCCCTGCGCATGAGCACCGGGTCGAAAACGCATTTTCCGTCGTCGGAGAAGTAGCGGACCTGAGCGTCCGAGGCGGCCATGGCCCCGAGCTCGGCAAGATGCTTGCCCTCCAGCCCGGAGGAAACGGCACCCACGGGGCGCACATCCACATATCCGGCAATCTCTCCCAGGCGCATGACCTGCTCAACGACGCCGGCCGAATCCTGGACGGGCGTCGTATTGGCCATGGCATTGACGCAGGTGTAGCCGCCCGCGGCCGCGGCCTGCGAACCGGTCAGGACGGTCTCGGAGTCCTCCAGGCCGGGCTCGCGCAGATGCGTGTGCGAATCCACGAGCCCGGGCAAAGCGACAAGGCCCGAAGCGTCCACGACCGTCGCACTCGCCGAGGAAATCTCGTCGTTCGATACCGCGGCGATCATGCCGTCGAGCACGTGGATATCCACAACATCTTTGCCCAACAGCCTCGCCCGCTTGAAAATGTACTCGCTCATGCCGAAATCTCCTCGCCGTGCGCCAGAAGAAGGTAGAGGGCGGCTATGCGCACGGACACCCGTTGGCCACCTGTTCGAGAACCACCGAGTGGGCGGAGTCTGCCGCATCGGCGGAAATTTCCAGACCGCGGTTCATCGGGCCCGGATGCATGAGCACGGCGTCATCGTTGAGCATGGAAAGGCGCTCGGCGTTCAGGCCGTACTGTCGCGAATACTCCTCGGGCGATGGGAAGAATCCTCCTCCCGCTCCACTCATGCGCTCACGCTGGACACGCAGCATCATGACGGCTTCGGGCTTGATTCGAGCACATCGTCTAGCGTGTAGGACACCTCGCACGGCCACTCCTCCATGCCAACGGGCAAGAGGGTTGGCGGAGCAACCAAGGTCACCTTCGCGCCGAGGAGGGAGAGAAGATCGACGTTCGAGCGAGCGACACGGGAGTGGAGGATGTCACCGACCACCACGACGTGCGCGCCGGCCAGGTCGGAGCCTTTGCGGGCGGCCTTGTCCCTGCCCGGTGTGCAGGTGGCGGCGCAACGTGAAGGAATCGAGCAGGGCCTGGGTGGGATGTTGATGGGTGCCGTCGCCGCCGTTGAGGATCGGAACGTCGATCCACCCGCAGTGGGCCAGCCTGTGCGGTGCGCCGGAAGCGCTGTGGCGCACGATGAGGGCTCGGCCCCATTGCAACGATCGTTTGGGCGGTGTCTTTGAGAGATTCGCCTTTCGACAGCGATGATCCTTTCGCTGAGAAAGAGATGACATCTGCCGAGAGCCGTTTGGCTGCCGCTTCGAAGGACAGCCTGGTGCGCGTCGAGTCTTCGAAGAAGGTCGTCGCTACCGTGCGTCCCCGCAAAACCGGGGAGCTTTCTTGATTGTGCGGGTGACTGCGTCGCGGCCATTGTCTCGGCCGTGTCCAGGATCTGGAGAGCCTCGGCGTGGGTCAGTTCGTCTGTTCCCAAAAAGATGGCGCATCTCAGGCCTCCTCAATCGCCACGAAATCGGCTTCTCGTCGGGGGAGCTAGATTCACCCGCACCTTTCGGCGCGCGACGTCGGCAAAGTTCTTACCAACGTAATCGGCGCGAATAGGCAACTCGCGATGCCCGCGATCAACGAGGACCGCCAGCTGAAACCGCGGCGGGCCTTCCGATGTCGGCGAGGGCTTCCAAGGCGGAGCGAATCGTCCGGCCTGAGTAGAAAATCGTCATCGACCAGCACAACCGTTGCGTTGTCGATGCCGCCGTCGGGAATGCTGGTCGGTGAGGAACGCGAATGGGGATTGTTGCGAAGATCATCGCGGTAGCATCGTGATGTCGACGATCCGGCGGGCACATCCACGCCTCCCGCTTCGCGAAGAGGCGATCGCGGGAGCTGCGCGCAGAGCGGGCACCCCGCGGGTGGAATCTGAGAAGAATGAGGTTTTCGGCCCCTTATTGCGTTCGAGGATTTCGTGAGCGATGCGTTTGAGCGATCGCTCAATGTCGCTGGCGTCAAGCACCACGCGGGCGCGCGCTTTGTCTGCCATATAGGCCTCCTTCTCCGCCTCGCAGGACGGACTTAAAGAAATCGGAACCAGGCGGGTTCCATCGATTACGCTAGCGTTTGCGTGAGGCCAATGCAACAGGGCCCGCTCAATCTTCCGATTCCGCTCCTCCCGAGAGCTCGCGCTTGCGTATGTCGGCCACCTTGTTAAGAACCCCCATGATGAAAGCCAACCGATTGTTCGGTCGAGTACTCTCTTGCCAAATTTCGCCCATTCGGGGATGACGTGAACGCGATCGGTTCCGATGTACACAGCTCGGCCGCCGCGGCGCGCAGAATCGAACGATCGACTGCGTTCATTCGGCTCATCGCCCAATCTTCGCTGGCCGCCTCGACGATGGTGTCGATATCGTCGGCGTTTCTCCGCATATGCTTCGACAATGCTCACGCCGAAATCTCCTATGGGACTTTGCGCTGTGGAAACGACTTTGCGGTCGTTGAGCAGGACGAGAAGGTCTCTTGACCGAGCAGGTCGCGTTCGTCGGCTTCGAAAATGACATCGAGGGCACGGTTGCGCTGTTTGGTCCTCGCGGTGAAACCGTCCCTGCGCCGACGTTTGTTCTCTCTCGGACGCCGTCTTGTTTTTCTCGGCATCAGTCCGTTGCTCGGCCGAGGTATTCGCCCGTGCGGGTGTCGATTTTAACTTTGTCACCCTGATTGAGGAAAAAGGGGAACCTGAACCTCGTATCCCGTCTGCACCGTGGCGGGCTTGGTTCCCGCATTGGAGCGATCGCCTTGAAGGCCGGGTTCGGTGTGCGTCACTTCGAGGTGACTGACGCCGGCAGCTCGACGAAAAGCACCTGACCGTCGTGCGAGGCGACGATCACCTGCTGTTCTTCGAGGAGGAAATTCGCCGCATCCCCGACGGTTTCAGGCGAAACCGGAATTTGATCGTAGGTCTCCATATCCATGAAGACGAAAATCCGTGCCGTCGTTGTACAGGTATTGCATATCCCTGACGATCGACGGTGGCCGTCTCGACCTTGACTCCCGGCATTGAACGTTTTGTCCACGGTTTTGCCCTGACAAGACGTTCTGAGCTCTGTGCGCACGAATGCTGGGCCTTTGCCCGGCTTGACGTGCTGGAACTCGACGACGCTCCACAACTGTACGTCGATGTTGAGAAACCATGCCGTTTTTCAGATCGTTAGTGCTTGCCACAAGGGCTCCTTATCTGTTGCCTTTCGCGCCTCTGCGCGCCGACCCTAGGATACAGGCTGGCCTGCTTCCGTGCGGAAACGGCCGCTATGACACCGGGAGCACCTCTTTTGCGCGCTCGAAAACTCCGCGGAAGGCCCCCGAGAAAAATTACTCGCAGGCAGAAGAAGATCGGGGGTACGGACACTGAAAAGGAGCGAGTGCATCCGCCATATGCAGCTGGTAAAGCCTTCGAAAAACCGGAGCTAGGACCTTTCCAAAAACGACGTCAGAGGATCGAGTAGCCGATAAGACGAGCCACCTCCGCCGCCGTTTCCGGAAAGGCTCTTGCCCGTGGTGTCGATAGTCGAGTTGGAAAGCGAGGCAGAGCGGTTCGCGACGCTTGAGGTGGCCGTAGAAGATCCGCCGCGGTGATTCGACCGCGGCGATCCGCGGCCCGCCTAGCCCCGTCTCTTTGACGAGGGTTTTCAGGTCTCGGTCAAATGGATAACCGTCGCCCCGCCTTCGGCCAGATCTGCCATTCGTCGCCTGATGGAGCGCATATGCTTCGTCGTCGTCAGAATCTCCGAGCGCTCCCGAACTCAACGCCAAAATCTTCGTTTCTCCGGCATCGATCGAGTTGAGAATTGCGGCGACCAGCTGCGATCTCTATCTTCCGCACCTCGTCGGCTCCCCTCGTCGTGACGATGCGCTCAGGACTTGCGCCGGTAGCGGCTTCGATTGCATCGTTCACGTCGAGATACGGAAGCCCGGTGAGTTGCGAGAAGCCCCGCGCACTCGAGACGAACGCCCGGGAGGGCTAAGAGTATCGCCAGGCTCAATTCGATTCCGATTCTTCCGTCGCCGTTCGCGCTATCTCTTCCTCCGGTTCTCTAGGTCCAACATGGTGAGGACTTCGGCCACCACGTCTTCAATGGATCCATTGCCGGAGACGACGTTGAGCCACTTCGCGATACAACACGTTCCGTTCTTGTCGTAGCGCGGCTATCCCGCATCGCGGGTCATCCGCGAGCAGTGGCCTCACGGTAGACGAATGTCGCTCTTCTGACCAGCTCGTCGTCGTCAACATCGATGAGAATCACGGGATATCCCTGGAGAACTACGTCGCGTGGACTCGGTGAGAACCGCCCTCCGCCCAGCGAGAGCACACCGTCGAAATCGATGAGCGCCCCAGCCACGACGCGGGCCTCAATCGATCGAAACTGGCCCGCCGTCGTCGGCGAAAAATACTGGCGATGCTTCGTCTTCTGCCCTGCACGATAAGCTCGTCGGAATCTCGGTTACGCAACCGAGAACTTCCGCCACGATTCGACCAACCGTGGATTTTCCAGCCCCGGCATCCCGACAAAAACGGCTTTGACGCTCATTTGCTGGGTCTCCGGTATGGACTGGAGGTAGGCGGCCAGCGAAGCGCGCATCTCGCTGACAGAGTCCTCCAGTCTTTTCGATGAGGGCCTCGGCGACGACGAGCGAGGCCATCGCCCTCGGCGACCACAGCACCGGGAACCACAGCCGTGGTGTCAGAACGCTGGTGAAGGGCTGATGCAGCTTCGCCGGTGACTGTATCGATTGTTCGAAGAGCCCTGGGAACGGTGGAAATGGGTTTGAAAGCCAATCGAATGCGCAGTGGCTCCCCGTTGGACATTCCTCCTTCAATCCCACCCGCCCTGTTCGTCAACCTCTTGAGAGAATCTTCGCGGATGATTTCGTCGTGCGCCACGCTTCCCCGGCGCGCAGCACTGGCGAAGCCATCGCCGATCTCGACGCCCTGACCGACTGGATCGACATCGCTGCGGCAGCAAGCCCTTGCATCGAGGCGTCCTAAAGGCGTCGTATATGTCCCCAAACCCTGCGGGACTCCGTAGAGGATGACTTCAACCACGCCGCCCAGAGTGTCGCCATCTTTTTTTGCTGCATCGATCTGGGCGATCATCGCAGCCTCCGTCGCAGCATCGAGGCATCGCACGGGCGCTCGCGTCGAGAGCTTCGACGCTGCCAGGATTCGGGACGTCGGTTTCATCGACGACATCGCCTATGCGCACGACCCTCGAGAGAATGTGGAGATCCCAGCAACCCTGCCGATTGATGGCTCCGGCAATCGCCCTGAGGGCGACGCGCGCGCTGCGGTTTCGCGAGCCGAGGCCCGTTCGAGAACCGGCCTTGCCTCGTCGAAACCGTACTTGTTCATTCCGACGAGATCCGCGTGCCCGCCGTGGCTTGGTCAAGGGCGATTTCTCGCGATTTCTCTCGAATCGCCAGTTCCGACGTCCCTGGTTAGCTCGGAAGGAGCCACGGGATCAGCAGACATGACCGTACGCCACTTGGGCCACTCGAGTTGCCGATGTGCAGCGCGATCGGAGAACCGATCGTCTTTCCGTGACGAATTCCTGAAAGCACGGTCAGTCTCGTCTTGCTCGAATTTTTGCCTGGCGCCGCGCCCATACCCGCGGCGCCTGCGAGCGAGAGCCCGCGAGATGTCCTCGGAGGTTATATGCACTCCCGCGGGGGCGCCTCCATAAGTGCGATAAGCGCGGGACCCGTGAGACTCCCGCCGTTGACCAAGCGAACATGCCCATCATTGTCGCACGGTTGGCGAGCCAGTGTAGCGAAGAGGTCAAATGAGCCGAGATCCACACGATACACGCCCCAAGGGAAACCAACCAAGGCCCCAGAGCCATCCGCGTCTTCAGACCCATTCGGCCGGAAGCGAGCAAGACACACGCGAAAAGACCGCGCACACCAGGCCCTGCCACAAAGCCCGCACAGCAAATATTGCACCGACGATGTCCACAGGCCAAGCGCGCTAATGAGCTTTGCATCCCCGCGTCCCATACTCGTCGCAGCCGTGAGCATCAAGGCGATGGTGAGACCGCAAAAACCTGTAAAAACGGCGTTTGCGGCTCTTTTCGGCTCCCAGCGACGCCGCAGAAAGGGCAGCCGCCGCACCAGCCAGTGCAAGAAGCGGGTCGGGAAGAATCTGGAAGAACGCCGTCGATATAGGCAGCCAGTCCCCGAGAATCCAGCCGCAGCCGCCCTGAGTGCCAGGTGGAGGATGGCCCGTTCGGTGAGCGACGGGACCATAATCCATCGGGCTACGGCCAAGGTGGCAGTCACGGCAATCCACAGGGCCACGGCAGAAAATGGCGAAATCGCACCGCGGAGAATGCGCTCGCGAGACCAGAAAAACCATGTTGGAAGAGTAAGGCGAAAATGGCTTGACGGCCGAAAAGTTATCCACTGTGGACCACTCTGCATAGCTTCGGTAGTGCTTTATCGGCTCGCGCAGCGACTATCTAGCGACCGCCAGCAACCGCACGCCATCCGAAGGAAGTTCTATCCGCTCGCGGCTACTAGTCATTCCGTCCGCTCGCGGCTACTAGCATTCAGTTACTATGTTCCCGCGATAACAGCGCGCATGGCTTTCATATCGGGTTCTTTCGACGTCAAAAGACGAACTTGTGCTGCGACGGTGTGAAGCGCCACGGGATTCATCGATGACAAGGCCGCGATCAGGCTGCTTGAGGATCACTGCGAGCTCACGGGCAGAATAAATGACGGGGGCAGTGGCAAAGGAGTCCGCATCCGCTGTCAAAATGTCGATTCCAAGCCGATGAGCAACGGCTGGTGTGACGGCGTCGAACGGCTCGGCATGCACGGTGAGTTTGCTAACCCGCACCTGGGTCAGAGCAGCAGTCCAGCCCATGCCTCCGGACCGGAGCCGATCACGGCGCCGTCGGTCAAACGTAGTCACGCCCCATGGATTCTCGGAAGGCGGCGACTACCCCGCCCACACGGGCACAAAAAGCGTAGGCCCCGGGCGAGACCCGCAAAAGCCAATGTCGGCGAAACCTACGGCGCTGGCCAGGCCGTCCCGCAATTCTGCTGCGCGCATGGCCTCCGCGTAATGTTCAGAATCGACGACGATTCCGGCCCACCCTGCCGCACCCGGTCGGATCGAAGCGCGAAAGCTTCTTCGAGGCTATCGACCCGCTGCACTCGATCGACCACCCGGCCGCTTCGGGACAGGGGATTGCCGAATCGCATCGTCGCCAACCAGTAGAATCCGGTCATCTACCGATCGACCTTCCGCCTCCGCGCACGATCATTCCGCTTCCCCGCACGATCGTCGCTAATTGGCTGCGTCTCTCGCGCGAACTGTCACCCCACTGTCGTCTTTTGATTTTGGAGGATTGCGGGTGGGATTTGTTCCATTCTTTCGCTTCCTCAATGTTCTTGAGGTGCTCGGCATAGCTCGCGGTGAACTTCGTTTCACCCGTGTCTGGAGTTCACCGTAAAGAAGTAGAGCCAGTCTCCGGTGGCGGGATGCAAAACTCCCTGAATGGCCGCTTCGCCGGCGGCGCTCGATGGGCGTGGGAGGTAAGCCTGGATGCTGATATGTGTTGTACTTGTTGTTGGCGTCGCGCAGCTGTTCGCTGTGGGCTGTCCGCCTCGATGTCCCAAGCCGTACAGAACTGTCGAGTCCATTTGAAGCTTGCCTTTGACTTGCTCCTGGTCCTGAGCCTATTCTCGATCACACGAAAGCAGCCTTCGGGTAGTATTCCGCTGTTGACCTCGCGCTCCAAAAATCGAAGCTTTGATGAGGATCGTCTGCCACTGTGCCGAGGGTGCCTTCAACCGCTTAGCTGAGGCGACGCGAGCCTCGACCATTTTTAAAGCGCATCAGCGGGCTTGGTTCCCTCTTTGGAACGAGTAGGTTAACGGCGCGTACCAGCCCTCAGGGGTCCCCACGTCGGCCTGTTGGGGCAGACCGATGGCTTTCGTCGTCCTCGGCTGCCTTTTTGGACCTCGTCGACGGATATGCCGAGGGTTCTTCGCGAGCCGCTCGTACACCTGCTTTTTCGTCCACCCATCGGGAATAGTGACTCGGACCTGCTCCGATGTCGGCGCCCTGAGCAAGGCAGCCAAAGCCGCGGATGCCGACATATGTTTCTTCAGCTGGTACTCGCCGGGTTTGATCTCGCTTTGAGCTCTCTTGTCGTTGTCATAAGCATCGATGAACGGTTGAGTGTTGGCTATGACGTCCTTTCTTTGAGAATGGAAGCAATTTCCCGCCCTGTCGCAGATTCGGGGATCTGGATACTAACCGTTCCCGAACCCGGGCCGGGATAGTCTTCTACAACTGCTGACTCTTTGAAGAATTCGGGAAGGAAAAACCACCGAAACCGCGGTAAGGAAAGCGATGGCTGGCCAGGATGACGAACGAGCGCCTTCGTTGCTTCTTACGACGCTTACGAGCAGTGGCCCGCGTCGTAGTTCGCCGTTTCGACGCGAACGTTTCAGGTTACCGGTGGTATCGAAGAACTCGGTCATTGTTCTGCCTCCTGCGCGATGGAGACGCACTCACCAGGTGCGTTGCCCGTGCGCTATTCCATCTCAAGTGCTGTATCGAGGATAACCACAGCGGCGGCCTGATCCACAACGGCGCGATGTGCTTGCGCGAGTCGCGTCCAGCTGCCGTAAGTTGCCCGTGGGCGGTCACCGTGGACAGCCACTCATCGACCAACCGCACAGCTGTCGGCGCAATGGCCTCGAGCCAACTCTTTTGCCCAAGAGCGAGCGTATCGCGCCGATCCTCCTTCGTACCATCCGCCATATTGGGGAAGGCCAGCGATTACCTCAACCGCGTCGCATTCTTTTGCACGATCTGAGCGCGTTCTCGATATCCGTTCCATCACGCCACAGCGTTTCAACAGGTGTGGCGAGATACCTCCGGATCCATTGCGCAACTCCGATTCAGCGTCCGACGTCGAATGCTATACGTTTTCCCTGGCGCATCAGCTGAGTTGGGCCTCAAGAACCTCAAGCGCCTCAAGGAGCTTGGACGAATCCTGCCCTCCTCCTGGGCGATGTCATCGCCCCCCTCACGCCGCCTCCGAGGGACTTTCGAGAAGGAGGACACCAAGTTTTCCGGCACGCGCTCCGGCTTCCCTGGCGGCCGCTGTCGTGGCGACGACGACGGAGGCCGTCCGTTCGCGATTCCACCGACGATAACGACCGCTGGATCCAGAATCGTCGATACGCCCTGACGTCCGTCGCGACGCTTCGAACGTCTTCGCGCGCTCGCAATTTCTGCCCAGACTGGCCCAATAAACGTCAAACTTACCAACGCGGCGACGTCCGCACCGAGAATATCTCAATTCCGGCCGAGCTTCTCACGCCTCAACGCGGCGATCTCTTTCTCAGCTGATTTCAAGCGAGCGAGAACCGCGTCGACGCGTTCAGGAAGCTCTTCGGGGCGAGCTCCGACGAGCCCCGCCAATTGCGAGACGAGGGCGTGCTCTTTGCCCCGTAGGCGTAGGCGCCTTCGCCCACGAGGGCATCGATGCGCCTGACCCCTGATCCGATCGAGGACTCTCCGAGGATGGACACGAGCCCGATCTGTCCGGTCGAGGGAACGTGCGTTCAGCACACAGATTCCTTCGACCATGAGTCGTCGATGGAGACCACTCTGACTTCTTTCCCGTACTTTTCACCGAAAAGTGCCATTGCCCCCGCGGCACGGGCCTCGTCGAGCCCCATGACTTCATCCGTGACTTCAAGATTTTCGCGGAGCCGATCGTTGACGCGCCCTCGATGCCACTAGATGATGTCGGTGGGTATCTGCTGTCCGTGTCTGAAGTCGAAGCGCAGACGCGAAGGCGAGTTCTCCGAACCTGCCTGGTGGCTTGTTCGCCCAGAAATTCGTGAAGCGCCTTGTGGATCATGTGCGTCGAAGTGTGCGATCTGGCAATCTGACCGCGTCTGTCGGCACGTCGATCTGAGCGAAGACCTTCTCTCCCACCGCAATCGTTCCTCACTGACGGTCCCTCGATGCACGTGGAGTCCCTTGACAGGGCGATTGGACGTCGTCAACGTGGACAAGGCCGCCGCCCTCAACGCTTATCGTCCCCGATCGGCGAGCTGGCCACCCATTTCGGCATAGAACGGCGTTTGGTCGAGGATCGCGTCAACGTCCGCGGGCGCAGTGGCCGCGGAACCGAAACGCCATCGACCAGCAGGGGCCACGATCTTGCCCTCGGCGCCGGTCTCCGTATACCCGAGGAACCGCGTGGAACCGCCGCTTTCGTTGAGAATCTCATTGTAAACGGCGGAGTCGACATGTCCCGGTTTTCTTCGCCCGAGCATCGGCGCGCACGGTCCTTTGCTCCTGCATGAGCCGCCGGAATTCGACCTCGTCGACCTTGAGCCCCTGCTCCGAGGCCATCTCGAGGGTGAGGTCGATCGAGGAAGCCGTAAAGTGTCATGCAGGGCAAAGGCGTCCTTGCCAGAAAGCACCTTGTTTCCACCGGATGCCTTGGAGGCGGCGAGGTCGAAGATCTGCGTTCCCGAGGTGAGCGTCCTGCGGAAGGCCGCTTCCTCGGCGGACGCCACGTCGAGGATCTGGGAGAAGTTCGACTCGAGCTCGGAGTAGGAGTCTTTCATCGCGTCTTTGGAGGTTGCGATGAGGGTGGGAAGGACGACGTCGTCGACCCCGAGGAGGCGGATAGAACGCACCGCGCGGCGCACGAGCCTGCGCAAAACGTATCCGCGACCGTCGTTGCCTGGTCGCACGCCGTCGCCTATGAGCATCAGCGCCGAACGGACATGGTCTGCGACCACTCGCATACGCACGTCGTCCTCGGCGTTAGCTCCCGTACTTCTTTCCCGTGATCTCCTCGGTTTTCCCGATGACAGGATAGACCTCGTCGATCTCGTACATATTGGCTTTGCCTTGGAGGAGGTAGGCAATGCGCTCGAGACCGGCGCCGGTGTCGATGGCGGTGCGCTCGAGTTTGCCAACCAGTTCGAAATCGTGGCCCTCGCCCTCCCCCTAATGAACTCATCGAAAACGAGGTTCCAGATTTCGAGGAAGCGGTCTCCTTGAGCATCAACTGCGGGGCCACCGTCGGGGACCATATTCGGGGCCACGGTCGTAGTGGATTTCGCAACAGGCGCCGGCGGGTCCGGCTGGCCGGTCGACCAGGAGATTTCTTTGAACGGGAGCTTTTGAATGCGATCGGAGGGAAGGCCGATGACGCGAGTCCATAGTCGTAGGAAACCGTGTCTTCTTCCCAGATCGTCATCCACAGTCGGTCACCGTCAAGCTCGTAGCCTCCGTCGGCCACCGAGGAAGTCAGCAGGCCCCACGCGAGGTCAATGGCGCCCTCTTTGAAGTAATCTCCAAGGAGAAATTGCCGTTCATCTGGAAGAAGGTGCCGTGGCGCGTGGTTCTGCTGACGTTGTCGATATCGTTCGTTCGGATGCATTTTTGGACGGATGCGACCGTCGGCCACGGGGCGGGCTCGGTGTTCAGGATGTAGGGATGAACGGCACCATTCCCGCGACGGTGAAAAGGATCGAGGATCGGGCGAAACGAGGGACACCGAGGGCGCAATGTGATGATCGTGCTTGGCGAAGTAATCGAGCCAGCGCTGACGGATTTCGGCGGTACGCATTTTTGACCTTTTTCTCAGGGCGGGTCTGCGCCCGCTTTTCAGGCAGGGTTGGGTTCACGCTTTTCCAAGCGCGGGCTTTCTAACCCGCGCTCCCACTGAATGCTAAGAACGCGCCGCGGCGCGTTCCAGGATCGATTATCGCGAGTAGTGCTCAACGACCATCTGGACGTCGCAAATAACCGGAACTTCGGCGCGCTTGGGCCGACGCGTCAGTGTGAAGCGAAGCTTCCGAGATCGACGTCGAGATAGGCGGGAATCTGCGGGAGCACGTCGCGGTGAGCTCCCTGGGCAGCAACGTGAAACTGCGGCGAGGTCTGCGACCTCGGCTTGACCTGAACGATCTGGCCCGGCTTGACGCGGAAAGAGGGGACGATCGACGATCTTTCCGTCGACGAGCAAATGGCGGTGGACAACGACCTGGCGGGCCTGCGCAATCGTGCGGGCGAATCCTGCGCGCAGAACGAGCGCATCGAGGCGCATCTCCAAAAAGCTCAACGAGGTTTTCGCCCGGATAGGCCGTCGGCTCGGCGAGCCTCTTCCCATACGCGCCGCATCTGCGCCTCGCGGATTCCGTACTGGGCACGAAGACGCTGCTTTTCCTTCAGACTGAACCGAATAGTCCGAATCTTTGGTGCGGCCTCGGCCGTGCTCGCCGGGACGATAGGGGCGACGCTGCATGTAGCGCTCGGCCTTCGGGGAAAGCGCGACGCCCAGTGAACGGGATTGACGCACTAAGTTTACGGAACGGTTGCCCGCCATGTTTTGCTCCTGTCGATATCGTATGCGCAGCTCAGTGGTGCGGCTGCGGGGTCAACCCAACGGCTAAGACCCCAGGTTGTCCGTCGCCCGGGTGGGCAACCACGAGATTGTATCAGTTATCGCCATCGAGTACGCTTTGAATTCGTTTAAGTCGTGGAGTGATCTGCGCCCTCGAAGCCGCGATCGGTCGGCTCGTAGTAGCGCGTTTCTTCGAGGCCCTCCGGCATGAGTGCATGGGGGCGACGGCTCCGGGAAGTCGTGGGCGTACTTATACCCGAGCCATGCCCCAGGTCTTCCGCTCCCGCGTAGTGCGAATCTCGCAGCGCAGCGGGTACGGGCCCCGCTTTTCCGGCGGTGACGTCGGACATGGCTTGGCCGATGGCCATATATGCACGGTTCGATTTCGGCGCCGTAGCGAGGTGAACCACAGCCTCGGCAAGGATGATCCGTGCCTCGGGCATTCCGACGAGGGCGACCGACTGCGCCGCCGCGGTCTGCCGTCTGGAGCGCGGAAGGGTCCGCCATGCCGATGTCTTCGGCTGCGCTGATCATGAGCCTGCGCGCGATAAAACGAGGGTCCTCACCCGCCGTCAGCATTCTGGCGAGATAATGCATGGCGGCATCGACATTCGATCCTCTGATCGACTTGATGAAAGCGGAGATGACGTCGTGGTGCTGATCGCCGGCCCTGTCGTAGCGCACGGTGGCACCGTCGGAGGCCTTCGCGAGCGTCGGTCAACTCGATCGTGGCACCGCCACGCATTCGCACCCTTCCGCCGCCGCTTCCAAAAGCGTAAGTGATCGCCTTCCGTCGCGTCCCGCTATACGAACGAGGTTGTCAAGGGCTTCAGGGGCAATCGAGATGCTTCCGGCAAAACCGCGTTCGTCTTCTAGCGCGCGAGCGATGAGTGAGGTGGATGCCCTCCTCCGTCAGACCCTTGAGCGTGACGAGGAGGGAACGCGACAGAAGCGGCGAAACCACGGTGAACGAGGGATTTTCTGTGGTCGCGGCGACCGAGCGTGACCCAAACCGTTTTCGACGGCGGGCAGCAGGGCGTCTTGCTGGGCGCGATTGAATCGATGCACCTCGTCAACGAACAGAACCGTTTCGCGCCCGCTCGTAGCCAGAGCGTTGGCGCGCCGCCGAGAATGACGGTACGCAGCTCTTTCACACCGGCCGAAACCGCCGACACCTCTTCGAAATGCCTGCTTTCCCGCACGCGCGATGAGATAGGCGAAGGGTGGTCTTCCCGTTCGGGCGGCCCTCCCATAAAACACCGACGACGGCGCACCGCCGCTCGCCTCAACGAGCCGACGCAACGGCGACCGTCGGCAAGCAGGTGATCTTGCCCGACGACCTCGTCAAGAGTCTCGGGGCGCATTCTCGCGGCAAGAGGGCCGGTTGTTCCGTCCGGAATGCCGACGTCGTCCGTGCCCATCGCATCGAAAAAGGTCCATGCCGCCCATGCTATCGGGCGCCTCCGATACACCGCCTTGTGATCGAGATTTTTCATGACGGGCCGTGGGCGCCGAGCGCCGCACGAACCATGTCACCGTTCCCTCACTAACACGACCACTCTGCCCTTCACGATACTTTTCCTCGTCATAACGACCATATTTTTAATTTTGTGATTGCTCATAGTTAATCGCACCCATCTTCATCATTGATCACCCCTTATCCTGCTGCCAATGCAACCATGCGCATCACGCACAAAACTCATTTGTGGCAGGGTTTCCGCCGCCGTCGAGCCCCACAATGCGGCTCCCGCAATTCGGGAGACCCGCTGCATACACCCCGCTAACCGCCGAAGACATATTCGCGCAGCCGAGCCGGAATCGCCGTGCGCTGCCATCTGAGTTCGACGACGAGAGCAGCTCCCCGTCAGCGCCTTGCGCGTATAGCGTTCGATATTGCGAGCGTGCCCGCCCATGTGGGCGATTGCGGCGGCATGGCCGCAGGCCCGAGCCACGGCTTGAGCAGCCTGATCTTGGCAGTCACGGGCAGCAGCGTGGCAGGATCGAGCATGTTGCGCGCATGGGGCCACGCAGCCCAGTCTTCCGCGCGGAACTCGTCGGCAGACCCAGCGCGCACAAGCCGCTCGTCCGAAGGGCAATGCTCGACAAAAACGGGCAACAGGCGGCGGATACAACTGGCCGCCCAACCGATGAGCTCACGCCGATCATCCTCGGAGAGCGTCAGGTCGTTTTTGTTGGGTTCTGGCCTGTCAGGTTCTGCCTGTTCGATCAGTCGGCCGCGGGCCTCGTCATATCGAAAAAGTACTCGTCACAATTCAAAAGTATCAGATGACGTATGGGCACCAGCGGACGATTAGAGCGCCGTCCGGTTTACTGATGCCACAAAGGCGGGTTATCGCGATCCACTCCAGAGCAATTTTGCTCACCGCGACGTCTCAATCGTTCTTCGAGGCTCAGAAACGCGCTGCCAGATTCGGACACATCGTCACCGTCGCGTCGCCGTGTGCCCGGTATCCACACAATCGAGGACCGCCGGCCTTGCGCAGCTCCCCAAACCGGTTGCGAGAATCGGTCGAGCTCTTTCGAGGCGCGTGCCGGGATCATCCTCGATTTGAGTAGTCCTTCGATATCCTCTCGCTGGCGTGCGCGCAGGCACCGAGCACCGAGCCGACCCGTAGTGGCGAAGCGTTCACCGCGCTCACGGCGATTTGGGCGAATTCACCGGATTCCGCATTGTTCACGCCCCTTCCCGTGCTGCATCGCGTCGTCCGCAATCCGCTGCGCCCCTTTCGGAGACTTCGGGATCAGCGGCCTCCATTCTTACAAAGTTTCGTTCGTTCCTTGCAGAGTTTCATTCGCCATTGCAGACGCTATTTAACGCTGCGCACTTGCCACGTGGTGCGGTATTTCTTCGCTCGAAACGCAGCGCTACGGCCTCGATATTACAATCACTCACGGCACTCTCATCTTTAACATCCACCGCCATCGCCATGGCATCCCGGACACAATCGCCTCCTGACCTTCACGCTAGCGTCAAGCTGTACCATTCCGGCTATGAAAAACTCTGATTCAATCTCAAAGGCCGCCGATTCGCCTACGGGAGACGCCAATTCGCTCCTCAGCAATCCCATCGAAGGTATTCCATTTGAACGAGTTGTGATCGTCCACGGTTACGAGCGCCATCCCCACCGACCACTGGCTCCCTTGGCCTCTCGCGCCGTTCCCGTCGCCGAAGCGGTTGAGCTTTCCGATCCCCTGTCACCCGAAGCAGCCTCATGGGTTTTCTCCGTAACCGAGGCAGATTGCCCCTGTCGCCTACCACCGCTGTCGTCACGCACAGCCTCGGTGGACTCACCGCGCTGCTTGCTATCCAACGCCTCGTCAAACGCAACGCTGTACAAGCCCGAGATCGCGGCGGCGCCTCAACGATGCCCGGCTCGGCGCATTTATCGCGGGTCGCACCTTCGCCTCGGAACTTCCGCTTTCCGGGACGACGGCGTCGACCAATTCCTCCTCTCAAACTTCTCCAATTTCATCGCGAACGATCCCTTCTCCAATCCTCGTGTTTTCGGACGTGCAGACCGTAATTCGCTCCGATAACGATCCCATCGTTCCACCTGACCTATCCGAGAAATTCGCCGCGCGAATCGGCGCTAGAACCGTGACCGTGCACGGGCGGGGCATTTTCTCACCTCCGACGGCTACGGGCTCCCCGAGGTGCTCGAGGCACTGTCGGCGGCTAACCGGCGCCCTAGTCAACACCCCGTTCGGCGAGTGGTGCAGAAGGAAAGCGCATTGTTCGTTTTGAAATCGCACAAGCCTGCGGCGCTCTATTCGATCCATGAAGGAAGCCGTTTGCCCCTTCCCCTGCATGAGTTTTTCTCCAAATTTTAACCCTGAGATTCTTCGGAGATCTTCATTCGGAGCCGATTGAGAAGGCAAGGTAAAGTCACTACCGTGACACTGGATCGCTCTGATGACCGCCCCGGCTTCGCTGCAAACCGCGCACTGGATTGTTCCGAAAGTCGCCCGATCGATTACACCGAAAAACCACCAGTTTGATTACTCTGAAGGTCGCCCGATCGCGACGGGCGACCTCATCGGTCTCTATAAATCGGTCGGATGGTCGAATTACACCCGGAACCCAGATCTGCTGGAGCGCGCGTCGCCAACTCCCTGTGGAAGATGGGAGCCTGGGACGGCGGCGAACTCGTCGGCCTGATTCGAGCCGTTGGCGACGACGCCTCGATCGCCTACGCTACAAGACATCCTCGTGCGGCCCGATCGCCAGCGCCTCGGCTAGGCACCCGCCTTTTTCGCCGCGGCGCTGGAACGTTTCGCACACGTGCGTCAACTCGTCCTCATCACCGACGACGAGGAGAAAACCGCGTCTTTCTACAGGAGTACGGGGACTGGCCGACCTCGGCGAACTCGGGGTGCGCGCTTTCGCCCGTTTCTCATCTCAAACCCACTGAGAACTGCTCAGCCTCAGTCGGAAAATCGATGCGGACGTATCTCGGGTGCCACCTCTCATTCGGCGGCCAAGCAGCAAGCAGGAAAAGCGGCCAAGTGGGAAAGCATGCGCGACGGGAATAGACGATTGCCGAGCGCTTTTCATCTCGGCGGCCAGGCGGGAAATCGACGTCGCGCTGGCAACCACGGCCTGTCGATCCACCGGGGAATCTCGCGCCAAGATACGGACGGACGAGGCCACATACGGACACATGCGAGTCGCGGTGACGATGAGGCCATCCCGCCGATCGTCGCGTGCGGAACCGCACAGGCGGTCGATGAGGCGCGCTGTGGCCGCGTTGATGCTCCGTCATTGATATGGAGCATCCTCAACGTAGAGATTCCGGAGCGTCCTGAGCCAGCTCCCATTGATGGAAGAGCGTCATTGCAAATGCGTCAAGAGGGTTGTCGCGGCAGAACGTCGGAATATGCAGAGCTGACGCGATGACGGCGTTCTCCGGCGAATCATCACCCATAGCCTGAATGAAACCCTCCTGAAACGCCGAATAGAACGAATCCACAACCGCACAAATACTTCGCGACGCGAGGAGAAACGGTGATAAATGGAGCCCGAAGGCACCCCCGACGCCGCGGCGATATCCGCGATCGACGCCTCACTTCCCCGCTCTCGCACGGCAATGGCGGCACCATCGAGAATCTGGTCGACGCTGAATTTAACTGGCGTGCCATGGAGATCGAGTATAGCCATTCACACTGATTCCCCACGCGGTGTTGCCCTTTGACTGCCATCTCACGGCATCCCGGCGAACCCTCACCGGGCCTCGCAGTCGACAACCCCAACCCTCGAGGCAACGTCCGCATTGGCCGAAACGGACAAGCTGGCTCTCTGCGTCAAGTCCTGGCAAATTTGCACATAGCCCTCACGGCGGGCTTGCACGCAATTCCTCGACGAACTTTGACGCACAAACCAATCGCATTCGAAAACGATGGTTTAAACTCGAGATTGTGAGTTTTAGAATTTTGAATCTATTTCGTTTCTTGAACGTACTTCACCCTCAAATCCTTTCCCGGCGCCGTCGGGCGCAAGCCCTCAGCTTTGGGGCGAAGATCGCCTGCTGGATAGCCTTTTAAGCCCCACTCCCCTCGGTTTGCTGGCGCCTGGCAATGCTCGCGGAGCCAACACCGGGTTCGCCGAGGCCGCCCGATATCGATCGAACGCTTCGGGAATCGTCTACGTCATACTGCTCGATGCGGTGCAGGTCGGTGCCGCAGCCCTTTCCTTGGCCTATGTTACTAGGCTGGGGCGAAAGAGTACCGAGATGAGGTGCCGCGTTTGGGCGGAAAAATCATTCACCGCCGCTTTGCCGTGACGCTGGGCGGCATCAGGGGCATTTTGCCTTTTCTTCGTCGTCGGTACGATCACGGTGCAGATCGTCGGTGTAAGTACGGGTGCGTGGCAGGGATGGACTCCCATGGCAGGGATGAACTCGGCCAGCGCACCGCACTCATCGCCGCATATGGTCCCGCCGTCCCATGGCCTTTCGCTCTGACCGTCGGACTCATCGGCTACTGGCGCAGACGAGCCTGAAGGAGCATTCGCGACCAGCAGCCTTGTCCACCCTGTTCGTTTCTTCGGCCCGATCTGCTGTCCTCCTTGGGCGGTGCGAGTTTCTCTTGTGCGAGGGCGTCTGTCGGTTTTCTCGCCTCGGGCCGGCTGCGCCTTTGCCCTTGCGCCGTGCGGCCCTGCAGCCTCGCGCTTCCGGCGAGCGTTCTTATGGCGCACCAGCCATGTCGACAGTCCCGTCGCCGCTAGAGCCAGGGGCATCAGGGAAAAGACCAGCCAAATGATCCGCCACCAGCCATTCATGAACACCCCAGAATGCAACGGGTAGTTCCACGACCACACCGTCTCGCGCGATCGGCTCCTTTGCCGGTGCTGTCGGTTCGCGTGGCCTTCCCGGAATGACGATCGACAGCGATGCTCACATTGCCAGGGGACGAACCGTGGGCATAGGGGTCGACGCCGTCGGAAAATGAGACGGTATACGTCGAAGTCGGGTCTTCGGCGTCGGGCAAAGTGATCCCGGTCAGCTTCCGGGCGCAACGGCACGGGCGGCACTCACGGCCTCGTCCGGGGCGATGTCCTTGCCTTTACCCTCCGACACGGGCTCGGGAGCTTCTTGTTCCGTTCCAGGCGTGATCGCATACCATAGCTTACCCACAGGGTCGAATTCGAAAGCTGCAGCGGTGTATCCCACAGAAAGAGTAAAGGCAGAGAGACCCAAGCCGATCACCTTATGCAAATCTGTGTCGCGCGCAAAGCGTCCCTTGCCCCACCGCACGGTCACCGAGGCTTTCCAGCGGCCGTGCCGCGGCCACCATGCCCACAGTCCGGTGATCACGAGCAGAAGAAGAATCAGGCCGTACCCTCCGATAATCAAACTGGCCACGGTGGCGTTTTCTTCGCCTCCAGTCAGCCACGCCGTGTGCGGAATCTCCGCGGCCATGAAGGAAATATAACCGACCTGCCCTCGCAACTAAGGAAACACAGATGGAAGTTGCTTAGGAATTCAAGCCATCCCGGAGTATGCGCTTCACCCAGTTCCCTTCCCGTCGCACTATCGACGGTGTAATTTTTCTCGCCAACCGTTGCAACTTTGATAACTTCGCCCATGCGCGTCGCCGACGCCGGAGGATCACTGGGATGGTTGGCCTTGACGATTTCCAATGCCCTGGGAAGCGACACGCGATGCGATCCGCCAGCGGCGGCATAAGCTGAAGGATTCTGACGCCTCAATTATCTCCTGCTGGTGAGAGCAGTACCGAGCCGCTCGTGGTGAAGGCAAGCAGAATGATCCCTGCAACCAGCGAAATCCACCTGTGCGTGAGCACCATCGCGCGTCGTACGCGTTGGCGGCTGCGGCGTTTCCCGCCTCTGAGAGCTTCCCGTCTTTCGGTTTGCGCGGCGGCTGTCTCAGTTGTTGCGGCGGTTGTTTCGGCGACTTCACCCGGCCGGAGGCGCCGCTGGAGGGGTCTCAGACTCAACCGGATTCTGGGGGCCGGGCAAACTTTTTCGCCCCGATCCGCGCGCTCCTTGTCCAACGGAATCCGCCTGATCGCTTGCGTGAGACATGTTGTGCCTTCCTCGCCTCTTACAGACGTCCGGCGGGCGTCAGCGGAGCAGAGATCGTCGATAGCACGTCGCCGCGGCAACAGCCGCGTATACGTAGCGTGCACGATGCCGCCGCATCCAGAGATTGCGAGCGCCGCTGACGCAAATCATCGCTCCGGCCGCCTGGACCACAAGCGCGATACCGACGCCGAAAGGTCCGAGCACGCCGATAATCGAGCGATGACATAAACGCGATGATGCAGCGCAGCCCCTGATGCCCACAGCCCGAGCGAAACGGCGCGAACGTCTCTTGCGTCGGTCAGGGCACTCCTTACTTTTCGCCTCATCAAGCAGAATGATAATGACGGGAAATAAGGACGTCAACCGTACTTTTCGTAATTTTGCCTTCGGATCACGCCGAATAAGGTGAGTCCACAGGTGCCTAAGGGCGCCTCACGAATAAGGGGCACCCATAAAGGCGCACTACACCCGCGATTCAGATTCCGTCTGGCTCTCGCATCTTCGCATCGCCGTCCCTTCGCGAGATTTCACATCCACACCAGCCTCCTTGCGCTGCTGGGCCGTGATCGGAGCCGGTGCATCCGTGAGAGGATCCCAGCCTGCCCCTGATCTTCGGAAGCTGATCACGTCTCGGATTGAAGGAGCGTCGGTCAACAGCGAGACTATGCGGTCCCAGCCGAAAGCGATCCCTGCCATGGGGCGGTGCGCCGAGTGAAGGCGTCTAGCAGGAATCCGAATTTCTCCCGTGCCTCCTCAGCCGACAGGCCCATGACCCCTGAATACTCGTTCTGCACGTCGCGCCTGTGAATACGAATCGATCCGCCGCCGATTTTCATTTCCGTTGCACACGATGTCATACGCATAGGCGAGCGCGTTCCCGGGATCCGTGTCGAAGGAATCAAGGCATTCGGGCTTCGGCGACGTGAAAGCGTGATGGACGGCCGTCCACGCGGAATGGCCCAACGCAACGTCACCTCCGCGGCCGCCGCACCGGAAGGTTTGAACAACGGCGCATCGACCACCCATGTGAACGCCCACGCGTTGGGGTCAATGAGGTCGCAGCGCTTGCCGATTTCCAGACGCGCGGCGCCGAGCAGTTCCGTGCCTCATTCGGCGATCCGGCGGCAAAGAAGATGCAATCGCCGGGCGCGGCACCCACTTTCCCTGCTAGACCCGCACGCTCGGATTCTGAACATGTCTTTTGCGACCGGCCCGCCAAGCGTGCCGTCGTCGGCGATCGTCACGTAGGCGAGGCCTTTCGCTCCGCGACGCCTTGGGCCCATTCTTGCCACTTGTCGAAAGCCCTGCGCGGCTGCGAGGCGCCGCCGGGCATCACCACGGCGCCGACGTAGGGATTGTGAAAGACGCGGAAGGGCGTGTTCTCGAAGTATTCGGTAAGTTCGACGAGCTCCAGGCCAAAAACGCAAATCGGGCTTATCAGACCCAAAGCGGGCCATCGCATCGGCATAGGTCATGCGCGGGATCGGTTTTTCGAGATCGTACCCAATGAGCGCCCACACTTCCCTGAAGAATGTCTTCGGCGACGGCAATGACGTCGTCCTGGTCAACGAAAGACATTTCGATGTCGAGCTGAGTGAATTCAGGCTGCCGGTCAGCACGGAAGTCCTCGTCGCGGTAGCAGCGAGCGATTTGGTAGTACCGTTCCATGCCGGTCACCATGAGCAGCTGCTTGAACAGCTGAGGCGATTGAGGCAGCGCATACCACGATCCCGGATTGAGCCGGGCGGGAACGAGAAATCGCGCGCGCCTTCGGGGTTGAACGCGTGAGCGTCGGGGTTTCGACTTCTACGAAATCGTGAGCGTGCAGGACCTTGCGCGCGGCCTGGGAGACCTGCGAGCGCAGACGGATCGAGCGTTGCATAGGAGCTCGGCGCAAATCGAGGTATCGGTACTTCAAACGAGCTTCCTCGCCCGGCTTTTCCTCCGCGTGTTCGGACACCTGGAATGGAAGTGCGGCGGACGGATTGAGGACGACGACGTCATCTGCCTCAACTTCGACCTCGCCCGTTGCGAGCGCGGCGTTGGCGTTGCCCTCCGGCCTCTCACGGACCCTTCCCGTCACCTGTAGGCAATACTCATTGCGCAGCTCGTGAGCAACTTCCTCACGGACAGTGATCTGGACGATTCCCGAGGCGTCGCGCAAGTCGATGAATGCGATCCCGCCGTGGTCGCGACGGCGATCGACCCATCCGGTCAAGGTGACGGACGAACCGATGTCTTCGGACCGGAGCGAACCGGCCATTCGTGTACGAAGCACTTTTACCTCTTTTCGATCTGGACCGCTAAACGGGCGGCCATTGGAGCCCGCTGCTCAATGATAGTCACGTTTACCGGTTCTCACTTTGCGCGAAGCACCGTCGCGTCGGGTGCGAAGCCGTCGTCTCGGGCACGAAGCATTATCTCGTCTTTGGCCGAAGCGCCGTAGCGTCAGTCACGCCGAGTCCTGTCGCCGCCGACGCCCCCGTCCTGACGATTGTCGTCTCGGGCACGCCGCCCTTATGTGTCGCCGATCCGTCGTCGCGGTGAGACAATACGTTGCGCAGCGCATATCGCCTGTTTCACAGCAGGGCATCCGTCTTTCACGAGCACCTGTCATTCACGGGCATCCGTCACGAAGGGAAGGGTGTATGGACGCTTCGAAGGCACCCGTCACATCGGCTCGAAACTTACTTGAGCCCTGGGGTTGAGAGGCTCTTCACGTGGTTGACCGTCGGCTGTGTCTCGCTCATCGCCTTCGAGGTGGTCGCGGTGGGAACGGCCATGCCGACCGTCGCCGATAAACTCAACGGGCAGAATCTCTATGCCCCTAGCCATGGGCATTCCTCTCGCAGCACAGCTCGTCACAACGGCTCTTGCTGGCTCTGGTGCGACGCACGTTCTCCACAACCGTGCCTTCTCACGGGACTGGCTATTCTCTCTGTCGGTCTCATCGCATGTACGACCGCCCCACGATGGAACTCTTCGTGGTCGGAAGAACAGTCCAGGGGCTTGGCGGCGGCATGTGCATCGTTCCTTTGTATTCCATTCTCGGCACTCATGTTCGCCCCGATCATCAAAGTCGCGTCTTCGCCATGATTTCCGGCGCGTGGATCCTGCCGTCAATGATCGGTCCGCCTGTGGCCGGCTGGATGGTCGAGTCGTTGAATTGGCGTGCAGTTTTTGGATGCGTCCCGGTTCTCTTTCTTTTTGGGCTTCCCTTTCTTCTCATCGTCGTCAGACGTCTGCCGGGAAAGCGATCCCATGCCGTTGACCAGTTGGACCGGCATCATGAGTCCCGTCCTTTCTCACCGGAGTCTCGATTGCCGGGCTTCAGATCCTTTCGGGAACTCCGCCGGAGAAGTTCACGAGCTTGGTATATGCGGCCGTCGTTGTCACAGGAGTATTGACTTTCGTGTTTATCCGTCCGTTGCTGCCGCGCGGAACATACATTGCTCGCCGGGGGCTTGCTTCGACGATTCTCATGCGGGGTTTGAGCAGCGGCACTTTGCTGGGTACCGAGGCTTTCCTTCCTTTGCTTTTGCAGAAAGTCCATGGATGGGAGCCCAGGGAGGCGGGCTTCATTTTGACGGTAAGTTCGATCACTTGGGCGTTGGGATCGTGGATCCAGGGACGGATTTCTTCTCCCGAGCGTCGCCGCCACATCGCCTATGCGGCAACGGTGTGTCAGTTGCTCGGCATTCTCATTGTCATTCCGGCAAGTTTCTCGGAGTTTTCCCCGTGGTTCGTCGTGGCCGGGTGGGCGTTGGCGGGGCTGGGAATCGGCTTGGTCTATTCCGCCATTTCCGTTCACGCGCTGGCCATGCTACCTCCTCCCAAGCAGGGGACGACGTCGTCGTCCATACAGCTGGCCGATACTCTTGGTTTCTCTTTCTGCGTGGCGATCGTCGGCCTGGTATACGCCATTATCATGCCAAACCAAGAGTGGGCTTTCGCCGCCTCGGTGGGAACGATGGCATCACTAAGTGCAATGGCTGTAGTGATCGTGCATAGGATCGTTCCGCATCCTGGTTCTCGGAGGAGGCACAGCTTGAAGCGTCGGCTCGCGCGATCGCATCTCGGTAGCTTCCCGGTTGATGGCCACATTCGCCCACTGCCGCTGCCGCACGACGTGGAGATCCGCAAGCAAACCCTGCCTTTCCCAACCGAGCACCGTGCCGCATCTCACCTCCACAACGGCGAATATTCCACACGCCAACGACTAGACTCCTTAAGGCGCAACGACGCCCCAGCTTTTTCGCCTGCCGGTTAGCTAGGCGAGCGCGCGGTGTTATCAGGTTTCGTGGCGCGCGCTGGACAACTGACAGGCAAGCATGACCGAATACACTGCGCCCTCGCATGCCGAGGGCTTCGATCGCACCCAAACCCCAGCCGAAACCGGCTCTGACTCGGCCGAAGCGCACGCGGAATCTGACAACGTCAACTCCAGCGACATCCTTTTTCGACGACCTCGGCCTGCCCACAGACATCCTCGACGCTGTAAAGGAACTCGGGTTCTCAGCGCCCACGGCGATTCAGGCAGCAGCCATCCCGATCCCTGCTGGGCGGACGCGACGTCGTCGGTGTGGCTCAAACCGGCACCGGAAAGACAGCGGCATTCGCCCTGCCCCTCCTTGCCCACATCGATCCGGAAGAGCGCGAGGTGCAAGCCCTCGTGTTGGCGCCCACACGTGAATTGGCTATGCAAGGCGCCCAAGCGATCGAGTCTTTCGCCGCGCGTTCTCGCGGGGTCGACGTTGCCGCTGTCTATGGCGGATCCTCGTATCCCGCAGCTCAGGGCGCTCGAGCGCGGCGCCCAAGTGGTGGTCGGCACACCCGGGCGCATCATGGACCTTATGGACCGCGGCGCCCTGCGTTTGGATGCCGTGCGCTATTTCGTTCTCGACGAAGCCGATGAAAATGCTCCGCATGGGGTTTGCAGAAGACGTCAGAGAAGATCGCCTCCGAAGTTCCCGAGGATCGCGTCTCCGCACTCTTTCTCCGCCACGATGCCGCCGCCGATCCGGCGCGTGGCTGAGCGCCACCTGAACGACCCCTGAAGAGGTGACGATTTTCTGCGGCCCGCAACCACCGTGTCGACCGTCAAGCAAATGTATGCGGTGGTTCCAGAACGCCACAAAGATCGGTGCATTGGCGCGAGTCCTGGCCGTCACCGACGCCCAGGCCGCCCTGGTTTTCGTTCGCACCCGCGCCACGGCCGAGGATTTGGCCATCGAGTTGGGAACGCGCGGCGTCGCGACGGCGGCGCTTTCGGGCGACGTCGTGCAGAAGGAACGCGAAAAACTTGTTGCGCGCCTGCGCAACGGAACGCTCGACGTGCTTGCTAGCCACCGATGTGGCGGCACGAGGGCTTGACGTTGACAGGATCGGCCTGGTCGTCAACTTCGACGTCCGCGGGAAACCGATACATACGTCCATCGCATCGGCCGCACGGGACGCGCTGGACGCGCCGGTGAGTCCCTCACCTTCGTCACGCCGGAAAGAACGGCCTCGGCTGCGCCGCATCGAAAAGCATACGGGCTCGCGCATGGAGCAGATCAATTGCCTACGCCGGCAGAAGTCTCGAAGCTGCGCGCGCCCGCAGAACCGTAGAGCAGGCCATGGCCCGCATGGCGAAGGGCCGTCTACGAGTCTATGAGGAAATCCTCGAGTTTGTCGCCGAGCAGGCTGATTCGCGGAGCCGGTCAGCCTCGAATCACTGACTATGGCCCTTCTCGCCCTCGCTGTGCGCGACCCGGGAGCCCGGTGGCCGGCGAGGAGCCTGAACGCCTCACCGTGGATCCGGGGCCCGAGCGTGAAGGGCGGCCTCGCAAGGAGCGCCAGCCGCGCCGCCAGATGAAGGAATTCGGTGCGATATCGCGTGGAAGTCGGGCCATAAGGATCGAGTCAAGCCCGGGGCGATCGTCGGCGCACTCACTCACGAAGGCGGGCTCAGCGGCTCCGACCTGGGCCACATCGACATCTTTCCTACTTTCTCACTCGTGGAAATCGGCGTCCCGCTCTCCCCGGAGGCGCGCAAGCGCATTTCCGAAGCCCGCGTTTCCGGCAGAGCTTTGAGGATCAGTGAGGATCGAGGTCCCGGGGCTTCCGCGACGACGCCGGACGTGGCTGCCCTCGCCGCGACGGCAGCGATCATTCAGACCGAGGCCGAGGAAGGGGCGAGCGCAGTTCACGGTACGATCGCACAACTCGCGACGAGAGGGGTTTCAAGCACGACCGGCGTGGCCGGGCCGGCCGCGGATACAGGTAGGCGCTCCACGGGTAGGAGCTCTAGCCCGCATCAAGTGCTCGCGGGCTAATCCTCACCACGCTCTTTAGCTCTCGCCAGGCGTTCCTCAAAAATCGGTGCGGCGCAACCTCCGCTCATCGGTTCCCTACGCCGCGCCTGGAAAGCTCGGAGCAGGTCGGCAAGGTTATCGGAGCCCGCACGCACCTGACATCCTGAGAGTCCGTCGAGGAGGCCGTCGGCGAAAGATACAGCTATCTCTGACGGAAAGGGGCGACGTCGGTCCATTCCGTGCGCCCGGCATGCATCGCCATTCCCGCTGTCATGTCGGTCTCGACAACGCCCGGCGCGAGCTCGAGCACGGCGATTCCATGCCCCTGCCCGGCCTCGGCTAAGCAACCGCCCAACCGCATGAGTGCGGTTTTGGAAAACGTAATATGCGGACGCACGCGCGTTGTCCTTGACGGCTGCACCTGAGGAAATGTCGAGGATGCGCCACCGCCGGCCGCGATCATCGCGGGGACGGCCCGACGTTGGATGAGGAAAGGCGCGCACGTTGACCCTCTTGCGTGCGCCACCATTCTTGCGGGTCGGCTTCCCACGGAAGGGCTTCGCCGCCGAGGACGCCAGCACAATTGACGACCATATCGACGGGAGCCTTCGGCCAGGACGATATCGAGCATCGCTTCGACGTCGCGAACCCTGGAAAGCTCCGCCCCCACCGTACACACTGCGCACCGCGAGCCTCACATTCGGCCGCAGTCTCGGCAAGACTCGCAACTTTCCGCGCCACAAGCACGAGCTTGCGCCCGGGGCCGGCCAAACCGGCGGCGATGGCGCGGCCGATACCGCGGGAAGCCCCGGTGACCAGAATCCGTTCGCTCGGCTTCACGCTCGCAGCCCCGCCCCTGTTCTTGCGCGCGGCCTTGACGATGCGTTTGCGCACGCCAGCGGTTTCTTCGGCGGTCAAGGTGTGATCGCTTCGAAAACGCAGAGCGAAGGCGAGGGACTTCTTGCCTTCGCCCACCTGGTCGCCCGTGTAGACGTCGAAAAGCACAACGCTTTCGAGCAGGGCCCCGGCAGCCTTGCGGATGACGTTCTCGATCTCAGCGGCCGTGACGCAGGAGTCGACGACGAGGGCGATATCCTCTTTCGCCGCCGGGGCCGTCGTCACCGGCCGCACCTCACGCGGCGCGGCGCCGGAAGCCGCTTGATCGTTGCCATTTCCGGCTTCCATGAGCGCATCCATGTCGATTTCGAAGGCGACCGATCGTGCGGGCAGCCCCACGCCTTACAGACGGCAGGCGCGAGTTCTCCGGCATAGCCGACGGTCCGTTTGGCGGGCCCGGATTCCAAAACGATCCGCGCGCACCGGCCGGGATGCCATGGGGCGCACTCAGCAGCTTCAGCGACCACGTCTACCCCGGCCGAGGCGGCGACGTTGAAGGACGCCTCGACGGCATCCCTCCAGTCCCATAGTTCGGGGGCGTAGCCGTAGGCGGCCGTCGTCTTCGGGCCGCAGGCGACGCCGGCGACATGGTGCGGCTGAGAAGGGATCGCGCAATGGAGGGCTGTCAACTCGGCGTCGCTCCGGCCGCGCACCGACGCCCGCCGGGCCCGGCGGGAACAAGATTTTCAGGCCGCGTGACGAGCCCCCTGCTCGAAAACCGCGACGGACGGGTTCGAGCGGGAGACGTTTAACCTGGCGGTCTCCAGCAGCGAGTCGAGGATCGAGCTGCGCAGGTACGGTGCATCCTCCTGCAGCGGATTAGCGAGGCGGAGCAGGCGGCGGCGCTCGTCGCCAGCCGCAATTGCCTCGCCATTCGAGCGCGTCTGCCGAGACGAAGGGGTAGGACAGAACCTGGACCCAGCCCCTGCTCTGCGAGGTGCGTGCAACATCCCTCCGCGCCTGCTGAACCGCCGTGATCCCGCTACCGGCGTTCGCGGGGAGCAGCCGAACGGGAATCTCGTCGTAGCCGACGAGCCGGGCCACTCCTCGACGAAATGGGCGGGGCCGACGAGGTCGGGCCGCCACGTCGGCGGAGTGACCCGCACTGTCGTCTCCGCGCCCGTCGAAGCGCCGTTCTTAGATTTTTCGGCGTCGGATTCTTCGGCGATAAATTCTTCGGCGGCGCCAGAGCCACCGACAGAGCCGTCGCCCGCGGGAGCGGGACGATCGCCGCTCGGTTCGCCAGATACGCCGGAGGCTCCGCCCTCGAAACTTCCACCTTGCAGCCGATCTCCTCAGAACGTCGATGATGCGCTCGTCGGGAAGATCAAGCCCGGTCAGCCGCTTCACTTCCGACAGCCGGAAATCTTTGCGCTTCCGGCGCAGAGAAAAGTCCGCAAATCGAAAACCTCGTCGCCGGCCGTACCTCCGCCGTAGCCCTGACGAGCAAAATCCACGACATTCTGGGCGGCCACCGGCGGCAGTTCGGGGTCTGCGCCGCGTTCGAAGCGCTTGACGCCCCGCTCGCCAGCTTGTGGCGGCGGGCCGACCTCGCGATGGAGACCGGATCGAAATGCGCGGCCTCGATCAGCACGTTAACGGTTTCGCCTGTGATCTCGGTGTCCGCACGCCCATGACGCCGGCTATTCCGAGGACGCGCTCGGCGACGGCGTCGGTGATGAGAAGGTCCTCGGGGTCGAGGGTGCGTTCGACGTCGTCAAGCGTTGTGTGTCTCTCCCCGCCCTCGCGCGGCGAACGACGATCGGCCCGCGCATTTTATCGAGGTCGTAGGCGTGCAGAGGCTGGCCGAGGTCGAGCATGACGTAGTTCGTCGCGTCCACGGCCAGGGAAATCGGCCGCATTCCGGCGGCCGTCAACCTATCGCGCAGCCACTTGGGGCTTTCGGCCTTCGGGTCGATTCCCCTGACGATGCGCGTGACGAAGCGGTCGCATCCGACGTTGCCGTGGATCGGGGACTCGTCGCGCACCTCGACGGCGAATCCGTTCTCCGTGCACGAAGGGATCGAATCGGCTTTTTCTGCCGGATCGAAGAAGTTCTGGCGACTTTCGGGCAGGCCCCGGTCGGTGAACGCTGCGCCCGTCGAGTGGTGGTACTCCCGCGCCACGCCTCGCATGGAGAAACAGTAGCCGCGGTCGGGGGTGATGTTGATTTCCAGCGTCTCCCCGCCGATTCCGAGATAGGGCAGAACGTCGCAGCCGACGCCGGAAGCTCCTTGGCGGCCCTCATCGTCGCCCGCGGCAGCGAGGACAATGATCCCGTCGTGGTCTTCTCCCAGCCCGAGCTCAAGCGCCGAACAGATCATCCCGTCAGAGAGATGCCCGTACGTTTTACGCGCCGAAATGGCGAAGCCTCCGGGAAGAACCGCCCTGGGCAGTGAGACGACGACGTAGTCGCCGACGTCGAAAGTGCTGCGCCGCAGATAATTCCGCGCGAGGAAGGTCGCTCCGGCCTCGCTCTGTTCCGCGTCGTTGTGCTCGCCGACGTCGACCCGGCAGTAGTTGACGACCTTGCCGTTCTTCTGCTTTTCGGGGCTACGGCCAAGCACTTTGCCGACTACGACGGGCCCCGTGACCTCCGCGGAGTGGATCGTCTCCTCTTCCAGGCCGACTTTGACGAGCGCGGCAGCCAGTTCCTGAGCAGTCAGGCCCTCGGGAAGCTCAACGTGCTCGGCGAGCCATTGCGTGGTACGAGCGGCATCTTAATTACCCTTCCTGTGGTTCCGAACTGAGGGAGAAGCGCACGTCTCCTCGACCATGTCGCGCATGTCGGCGATTCCGTGGCGGAGCATAAGGGTGCGCTCCAGGCCCATACCGAAGGCGAATCCGGTGTACTCGTCGGGGTCGATCCCGGCGTTGCGCAGAACCTCCGGGTTGACCATGCCGCAGCCTCCCCATTCGATCCATCCGGCCCCGCCCTTCTTTTGGGGGAACCACAGGTCCATCTCGGCGCTCGGCTCGGTGAACGGGAAAAATGACGGCCGAAGGCGCGTTTTGGCCTCGGGGCCGAACATCGCCCGGGCGAAATGATCGAGCGTGCCCTCGAGGTCGGCCATCGTCAGGCCCCTTGTCCACGGCCAAGCCCTCCACCTGGTGGAAGACGGAGTGTGCGTCGCGTCCAGCGCGTCGGTTCGGAAGACCTTGCCCGGGCAAGCGATGTACAGCGGAGCGCCGCGCTCGAGCATCTCGCGCCCCTGCACGGGCGACGTGTGCGTGCGCAGCACGAGGCCTGGCTGAGCTTCGACCTCGCCCGCCGCATCGGCCGTTGCGCCTCGCGACGGTCTGAACGCCCGAAACGTAAAAGGTGTCCTGCATCTGGCGAGCGGGATGGTCGGGCCGAAGTTGAGGGCGTCGAAATTGAACCACCTCGTGCTCAACCTCGGGGCCCTCGGCGATCTCCCCAGCCCATGCCGATAAAAGTCCGCAACGTCTTCGACCAGAACGGTCAGTGGTGACGTGCACCGCGGATTGCGGCGCGTGGGGACGGTGACGTCGACTTTCTCCCTTTCCAGTGCTGCGCGGCTTCCTCGGCCTCGAGTCTTGCCGTCGCCTCGGCCAAGGCGGCTTGAATTGCTTGCGCGCCCCGCCCATGAGGCGCCCGGCCACCGGTTTGTCAGCCTTTGTCCAACCTTTGATGAGGGCGTTCGCCTGGGTGACGGGCGCATATCGCCGGAATAGGCGAGCCGAGCGGCTTTCAACTCTCCGAGCGTGGACGCTTCGGCGAATGCGCGCAGGGCCGCCTCGACAGCCGCGGCGACGCCCGCCTCGTCCAATGGGCTGAGCGCTTGTGTGGACACGAGTGCCTTTCGTTCGGTTTCCGGTGAAGATTCTACGTCACGCCACCGGCTCGCCTCATTCGACACGGAAAAATGGACGAGGCGCAGTGACGAAGCGCCGTGGGGCGGAAAGGACAGCTTTCCGCCCCACGGTATAGGCCGCTCGCCGTTCCGAGGTACAGGCCGCACCGCAGCCCGAAACCCCAGGAAGGCAGCAGCTCTAGGAGTATACGAGTACCTGCGGACGAGCATGACGCCGCCGAAGCCGAGAACGAAGACCACCATGGGCCACACGAACTTCAACCAGGCCGAGAACTTCACGTCGAGCATTTGCAGCGTGGTTAGCGACCAGGCCCGTCGGCGCCAGGAAGAGCATCGCGTGCTGACCCCACCTGATAGGCGCAGACGATGATGAAAACGCTCGATCCTCACCGAGTCGCCGGAGGGCGCCATGATCGGCATGGCCAAAACAGCCAGGCCCGAGGAAGACGGCAACAAAGCCCAAGACGAAGAAGATAAGCATCATCATGACGATGAAGAGCGGCGTTCATACCCTGAACAAGGTTCGACGCGCCTTCGAGGAGCGTGTCCGAAAATCTTTGCCCGTTCATGATCGTGTTGATGCCGCGGGCCAAGCCGATGATGAGCGAGACGCCCACCAGGCTCGGATGCGCCATCCGGTGAAAGTCGTCGACCAATCTGCTTTCCTTGAGCTGTTCTTTGCCCGTCGTCACGATGAACATAATGATGATCGTCGACCAGGAAAGACGCGGCCATGTCGGGGAACCACCAGCCCAAGCTTCATGACTCCGAAGACCATAAGGACAAAAAGCCGAGACGAAGAGGATGAGTGGTGACCTTCGTTAATGCCACGAAGTCGCCGGCGGATTCGCCGACGTCGACGGCCCACTGCTTGCTGGAACTTTTCCCCTGATCTCGTAAGTGAGCGAAGCTTCGGGGTTCTTCTGATCTTAGCTGGCGTACCAGTAGAGATAGAGAACTACGACGATGCCGCCCACAAGGCAGCCCGCAGTCTCTCACCAAATGCCGTCGGTGAATTGAATGCCCGCGGCGTTGGATGCGATGACGGAGGAGAACGGGTTGATCGTCGAGAAGGTCGTTCCATCGATCCTGCTAGGAAATCGCCCCGACGCATATCGATCGAGTCATATCCCAGGCGATAAAGACGGGGCAGAGAATCGGGTAGAAGGCGACGGCCTCCTCCAATCCGCACGTCGTTCCTCCGACCACCATGCGAACATGGCGACGGCGAAGACGAGGGCAAACTCGTGCGCCCTTTAGTTTTCTTTTGTCAAAGCCAAAGGCCCGATCTCGAAGGCCCCTGCGGCTCTGACAACGCTCATCAAACCTCCTAGGACGAAGATGAATACGATGATGTCGATCGCCTCGATGGTCCCTTTTGACCATCGACTTGGTCACATCCTGAACGCCCGCGGGTCGCTTTTTGAGCCCTTATAGGTTCCCGGGATCGAGACGGGTTTCGTCAAGGCTTTGACGAATTTCCCTGAGTTCGATCTTCACGCCGAGCTTGTCGAGAGTCTCCCGCATGGCCGGCATCGTTTCGACCTTGCCGCTCGGCTCTGGTGATCGCGAATTGACCGCCTTTGTACTCCAGTTTGGAATAGGATCCGCCCGACGACGTGGGTCGCCAGAACGGTAAGGACGCAGAGATGAAAAGGATCGTGAAAGCGCCGGGAAACGTCCACTTTCCTTTCTTTTTCGTTGTGGTTTCTACAACGTCATCTGTTGTCATCGTTGACATGGTGAAGTTCCCTTCATGGACGGTGCGGACCGGTCAGTCACAGCCCGCACCGCGCAGCAGCGTGTTTTTCCGCCGCTACTTCGTAATGTAAGTGCCGGTCTTTCCGGCGAGGGCATCTTGGCCCTCACGAGTGAGGTGCATGAGAGCTCTTGCGTCCTCACCGCCTTCGACAAAGCTCAGGCAGGCCTCGACTTTGGGAAGCATCGACCCTTTAGCGAATTGGGCTTCGTCGATGTACTTCTTGGCTTCGTCGACCGTCAGCGATTCCAGGTCCACCTGATCGGGAGTGTTGTAGTTCAGGCTGACCCTGTCGACCGCCGGAGGATGACAAGCAGCTCTGCGCCGATGCTCTGAGGCCAGAAGGGCGGCCGAGCGATCCCTGTCGATAACCGCGGCCACGCCCTTGTACCCCTCCTCGGCTTCGATCACCGATTCCGCTGCCGCCCGAGGCGACCACAACTGTGCCGGCGTCGATGAGCGCCTTAACCATGGGAGCCTCGACGATGAGACGGCAAGGCGAGGGAACCACCCATCTCCAGCCGCGGCCGGAATCTTCGACGTAGGTGTTCCCGGTCTCGGCCAGAGCTCCTTCGCGCGCTCCTCGCGAAAGAATGCGCCGACAGGCTTCGTGGGTTTTGGAAGGCCGGATCCGTGCACGTCGACGACGGTCTGCGTGACGACCGAGACGCACCGCTTGTCCGACCCGCGCTTTTTCAGTTCTTTTCCCCAATCGCCTGCTGAAGGTGGTAGCCGATGTATCCCTGCGACATGGCGCCACATTCAGCGAACGGGATGAGCGGCGTTCCGCCGCCCTTGTCAGCCGAGGACGTCGGTGGCCACCTGATCATTCCCACTTGGGGGCCGTTGCCATGGGTGACCGTGACGTTATAGCCGCCGTCCATAAGATCGACTATCGCCTCGGCGGCAGCGCCGATCAGCGTGAGTTGCTCTTCGGGGTGTTTCAGCGCGCGTTCCCCCAAGGGCAATGACCATGCGCTTATCTGATTGCATTCATACTCCTTTGTATAGGACCGGCGCCCACAGTGGGCGCCGGTGATTGTTTCGCTCACGGCAAGACGGAGTCGACGTCGCTCACGACAGCGTTGCGTACATGACCGCCTTGATCGTGTGCATGCGGTTTTCCGCCTCGTCCATCACCTTCGACTTGGCGGACTTGAAGACCTCGTCGGAAACCTCCATTTTCGGTCACACCGAACTTCTCGGCGATGTCGGCTCCGATCGTCGTATTCGTGTCGTGGAACGAGGGAAGGCAGTGCATGAAGATCGCTTCGGGGTCGGCCTCGCCATGACTTGCGACGTCACGCGGTAGGGCTCGAGCAGCTTGATGCGCTTCTCCCACAGCTCGGCGGGCTCACCCATGGACACCCAGATGTCCGTGTAAATGACGTGTGCTCCGGCGGCGGCTTCTTCGACGTCGTCGGTAAGGGTGATCGACGCACCGGTTTCCTCGGCGATTTCGCGGCACTGAGCCACAAGTGCCTCTTCGGGCATGAGATCCTTGGGGCCGCAGGCGACAAAGTGCAGGCCCAGCTTCGAACAGACGACCATGAGGGAGTTCGCCACGTTGTTGCGAGCATCGCCCATGAAGACGAACTTGAGCCTTGATCCCGCCGGGGAAGTTCTCCTTGACGGTGAGCATGTCGGCGATCATTTGGGTCGGGTGGAACTCCGTCGTCAGGCCGTTCCATACCGGAACTCCCGCGTTGGCAAGGTCCTCGACAATCTCCCCTGAGCGAATCCGCGGTATTCGATGCCGTCGTACATTCGCCCAAGCACCTGGGCGGTATCGGCAATCGATTCCTTTCGCGCCCATTTGGGAGCTGCCGGGATCGAGGTAGGTGACGCCCATCCCGAGGTCCATGCCGGCCACTTCGAATGCGCAACGGGTCCGAGTCGAGGTCTCTCGAACAAGAGCACGATGTTCTTTCCTTCGAGATACCTGTGGGGCGTACCGGTGAGCTTGAGGTTCTTGAACTGCTCGGATAGGCGCAGAAGGTAGCGGATTTCATCCGGTGTAGTCGAGCAGCTTGAGGGAAGTTGCGTCCACTGAGGCTGATAGGCATATCGATCCTTTCCATTTCGCATCATTGCGTTGAGCTCGGTTTCTTCACCGACCTCGCGACGCCGATACTGGCGCGACTTCACAGTCAACCCAAATGTGATGCATTTCAAGAGTTATTCCGGTATGAAAGTGGGTTTGTAAAACCGACTATTTCGAGATATTACGTCTACATCCTACCTAAACTTTCCGCATTTGCGGAACTTTTCTTCCACGATGCGAATCTGGAATTAGCTGGCAGATATTGGGATAATCGAGAAGTCCGATCGAGGGAGATCGATGCCGCAACCACCGTCAGAGAGGATGAAATGTCTGTAGCGCTCTACTACTACACGTTGACCGTCCTCTTGGCGAGCATACTCACATCTGCGGATCTGCTTGTCCGTTTATATCGTCAATCGGCGAAAGCCATACCTTTTCACAACGTTTGCCTTTATCGTCTACTTTTTCGATGTGGCTCTGGTTCTCAGAACCGATGTGATCGGCAGAAACCGGACAAACTCTCGGTTCTACGAGATCAACGGCCCCTGTAGAATCGGCCCGTTCTCGGGGCGTGCCTCATCGGTTTCTTCTGGAGCGCCTGCAGAGAATACTTGGGCTTGGGAAGGAAAAAAGGCGCTTCGCTGACCATTTCTGCTTCTTTCCTTGCCATAAGCTACATTTCCTTCAATTTTCTAGGGAAGGCAAGTGGCGTGAATTCACCTTCTTCAGCGTGAGATCGTTTTGCATACTCACGCTCTTGGCGGTGATGCTCATGCATTTCACTGCGGCTCGAAGATCCCAGCGAACGCAGACGATTGCTTCGTCACAGAGCACTTTTTCTCACCGTCGCCGGAGCAACCAGGGGCGACGATTATCTGGAATATCGTTTTTCATTTTTGGGCGTGGATTACAGCGATCTCAGCCCGGGAGATCTCTCTTTCTTACCGGAACGCAATTTCGCTGAAAACGCCCTATTGCTTTGCATCGCCTTTTCCGTGTGCGTCTCTGCCTACAGGACGCTGCGCGTGAGGTACGTCGAGCCTCCGCCACGTCACCACCCAAAGGGATGCTTTCGTCTTCCAATCGATCGCCAGCTACTCAACCAGCAACGGGCTTTCCCGGAGGGAAGAAGAAGTGCTGCGTCTGGTCTTGGACGGCAAAGACAACAGGACCATAGCCGAAGAGCTCTACATTTCTGTCTCCACCGTGAAAGTCCATGTTCACACCATCCTGCACAAAACATCCATGGGCAATCGCAAACAGCTCACCCAGGCCTTCTGGAGCGGAATCTAAGGGTCTCGCCTCAGCCGGACAGCGTCAAACTCCTATTGCACCCGAACCGCTACTCGACCCGCAGCTTCGAGGCGCCGCTCCAATCGGGGACCGCCGACATGTTTGGAGGAACGAAGCCGAAGATCGAGGCAATCTGTTCCATGAACAGCTCGGACCATCTGTGGTACCGAGCATCGCTGGGATGGAAGAGATCGGCGGCGATGATGGGTGAACATGTATTCGCGAGCCGACATGTCTTCAGAGACCCGTGGAGGTCGACAAGGCCGCACCCGTTTTTCCCTTCGCTGCGTCGTCAATGGCTTTCGATGAAGCGCCGCCCTTTCGGCGCTAGCCAAGGGTTTGAACGTCGGTATGTTCGCGACGACGGCAGGGCCGGGAAAGCCCCGGCAGAATCGTGTCGATAAGGGATGAAAAATCCTCGACGCTCAGACGCTGAAGCGAGACGTCGTTTCCGCCGATGTCCAGCGTGGTCGGGTGCCCACGCCGTGCTGCCTGCCCGGAGCCCCGACAACAGGGGCATCTGGGAGAGCTAGAACGGATTCGAGTCCCTCCCGAAAGCGAAATGTTCAGGAGAATGACACGGCGGTCGAGTGCCGCCTCTAAACCCGCAGCGATCCTGGGGACGCTAGCCCCGCGCGATCGACGAGGCGCCAAGAACCCTGCGCAGCCAGAATCGCCAAGAGCGACATGAGACGAACAGCTTTGCCGCGGGCCAGCCGAGTTCTGCGACGTCCGACGAAGACGTCGAATCACCGGAGCCTCAGATTCGTGTGCAAGGCATGTCCAGCTCGCCCAATGCGAGGCGCAGGTTGAGCTCCCATGCCCTGCGGAAAGGCGAGTTCTGCCTCGCGGGCTCCCGCATTTTCCGGTAAATAGCTGCCGCTCCGATCGCCGCCGCGGCTTTGGCGCCATGAGACGCAAAAGCTCACCGTTTTTCTTCCTTTCTCCGGATGTTCATCCTCGAGATCCTCGCGCTTGTGGTTCGACCGCCCTACGTTTTCCCGCTTGTGGTTCGACCGCTCAAGATCCAAGCACTTTTCTTCCACTCCAGGATTGCGGCGCGAGAGTCGACCGCTCGTTCCGGGCCGGCCCCTCGTTTTGCCGCCAGAGGCTGGGGCGTCAACGGGACACCGCCAAATCTTGATCTTCCATTTCTGGCTACTTTCCCGTCTTCTTGCGTCGCGCGCGCCATTGCCGAGGCATACGCACATACCGCCAGAGCCGTGGAAACGTTCAACGATTCGGCTTTCCCGTAAAGAGGAATGGAGACTCTGGCGTCGACGTCGACGTCGTACTCCGCAAAAGCCGCGCGCCTCGTTTCCCACTAACAGAGCGTCCGCTTCCCTCAAATCAGGGCCCGATGGTGACGTGCCGAGAATCTTCGCCTCTGCGGCCTGCTCAGGAGGACAGGAGCTCCCGACTCCCGCGCCCGGCGGTCAGAACCTGCAAGCCCGCTTTCTTGGCTTGAGCCGCGATGTCGGCAACCTCCACTCCGGCCACACACGGCGGGTGAAAATGGCTTCCGGCAGCCGATCGTATGACCTTGGGCGAGTGCAACTCCGCGCTCGCCCTACCGATGAGGACGGCATCGGCGCCCGCGGCGTCCGCTGTGCGAATGATGGTCCCGGGTTTTCCGGATCGGCGATGTCCAAGGTCGCCACGATTAGCGACGCCGCGAGAGAAGACGTCCAGATCCGGCTGCACGGGTCGATGTCACGGCGACGATCCCTGGCCGTCGGAGGAAAGGTCGCGCATATCCTCGCTTGAAGCACGCGAACCCACACACCGGCGGATGCCTGCCAGCTCAGCGATCTCGCCGTGCCGTTCAATCGCCTCCTCGGTGATGTAGAGGTCGCGTGCCAAAGCCGGGTGAACAGGCGAGGGTTTCGCGAACGGCCTGCGGCCCTCGACCAGAGTTTGGCCGTGGCGGGAACGCTGCTCGCGGCGATGGAGCCTTTGAGCGCGCTGGAGCTGGAGTGCGGGAGGCCTGTTTGGTCCGGAGATTCACATTTCACTTTTCCATGGGAAAAAGGCCCGAAACACGGGGCCTTCCAGCTCGATCTTCGATCAAGCCTGCTTCGAGCGTTGACGTCCTCCGGAAGGGCCTTTTGGCCGCGGCGACGACAGCCGCAAACGCGGTGGGATCATTGACCGCCATTTCGGCGGTTGACGCCTATCGACCTCGATGCCCGCGAGGGTCAGTCCCTGGATGAAACGGTTGTACGTCATCCCTTCGGCGCGGGCGGCGGCATTGATTCTGGCGATCCACAGCTTGCGGAATTCGCGCTTGCGAGCCCTTGCGGTCACGGTAGTTGTATACGAACAGATGTGTGACCTCGTTCCTTCGCCTTGCGGTAAAGGCGGGAACGCTGCCCACGGTAACCCGAGGCGCGCTCGAGTGTGGTGCGGCGCTGCTGGCCGCATTGACTGCGCGCTTGACGCGTGCCATAGCTTTCTCCTTCTAACTGGCGACCCAGCAGGCGCTTGACGGACTTGAGGTTAGCGGCGTCGACCGGCTGATCCGCCGAAAGGCGGCGGGTGCGACGGCTGGACTTGTGCTCCAGCAGGTGACGCTTGTTGGCCTGCTCACGCATGAGCTTGCCGCTACCTGTCACGCGGAAGCGCTTCTTCGCACCAGGTGCGTCTTATTCTTCGGCATTCTTCTTTGCCCCTCATCTTGGCGCCACACATGGCGTGCGGCGTTTTCTTACGTTGGCGCGTCAGGGCGTCGGCTTTGTCCAGGCTCAACGTCCCCGCGCGCCTCCGATCCGTGTGAGCGCGCAGCTCGTTCGGCGTCGCGCGCCCTCCGGGATTCGCGCTCGGCCTCCCGGCGTCTACGCTGATCGGATTTGGCTTCGGATTTCTTCCTCAGAGGCGCCAAGACCATGGACATATTTTGCGCCTCCGGCCCCATGGTGCGGCCTCGATCGTCGAGAGTTCGGCCAATTCGTCAGCCAAAGCCTCGCAGCAGACGGACGCCCATTTCAGGGCGAGACTGCTCACGTCCATGAACCGAAGATCGAACTTCACCTTGTCGCCGCCGGTGAGAAAGCGCTCCGCCTGGGACTTCTTGGTTTTGTAATCGTTTTCATCGATCTTCAAACCAATGCGGATGGACTTGATGACGGTGTTCGACTGGTTCCGACGCTTTCGCGCGGACTTTCTGGGCCGACTCATGCTTTCAAACTTCCCGTAGTCCATAGAGCTTGGCGACGGGCGGATTCGAGTTCGGGCGCGACCTCCAACGAGGTCAAGCCCTGCTTCCTGAGCCAGGCGCAACGCGTCTTCTACGCGAACGACGCCGACCTGCTCGCCTCCCGCCGACAGCGCGAACCCTGTCCACGTGGATGCGCTCAGTGACTCGTGGTTCGTTGTTGATGGCTGACTCCTTCGATTATCCTCGACGTGCGCGCACGGAGTACTGTCGAAGGAAAGGGCGGTCCAACCCTATCGGACCGATTCCCGGCGGACATCGAAGTCCTATAGGCATCAGGTGGGAATATCTCCGCTTGCGTTCCGGCTGTTGCCGGTTGGTCGCCTGAAACTCATAACAGAACAACGCCTGTGGGGCGAAAAGGTCACTGAATTTTTCGCCGGTCAACCATGCGAATTTGCGCTCATAGGCACGATTTCGACTACATCGAGATGCGCGCGGAGGTGAGGATTGTTTTCCGCCGCGGAGCAACCGTTGTTACCGCATTGTAAAGCCTCCGCTTCGGTGGTCGCTTCGATTCGGCACGTACAGGCGGATTATCCCACCCTCTCGTCGGTGTCAGATCGACGTGAGCCGAGTGCCGCCGTCGGCCAAAAGCCTCCTCACGAAACCATCAAGGACTCGCGGATCGTCCACGGGACCAACCCACCTGCGCGGCGGCCACGGGGCGACCGCACTCCGTCCCAGGGCTATGCACCTTTTGCCACTGCGTTCGCGCGGATCGAGAGGCGAGAACGCCGGATGCCATAAGAGCCCTCGGGGCAATGTCACGCCAAGCACGGGAATGGGCCGCGCACCTGGGTAACATGCCACAGACCTTTCGGCACAAGAAAAAACCGGCATGGCGAAACGTCCGCCCGGAATACGCACCGAAAGAGTCGCTGCCTCAGCGACAGCGCCCGCCGTAGGGTCGGGCTCCGAAACGTGTTCGGCAAGTTCCGCCGTCCTCCGTGCGGCCCGGGATGCTCGTGGGAAGGGCTGGCACGAGAACGCGCCCGTCGGTCGTGCCGCGACTATGCCTTTAATCGAGGATCCGGGGTCAGGAGCGGCCAGCGCCTCCGCCATGTCCACACTCATCTCCTTGGGTCGCCGGAGGAACGGACGGGCCGCAGCACCTCTCCAGTTTCTCCTGCATTCGCATGAGCGGAGCCCCAGGTGCCTCATGCCGGTCCTAGCTCTCCGCCTTCGTTCGCGCGCAGTCTGCCGGCACGTCCTGGCTGTTCCGGCACTCGTTTGCCCAAAGCGCCGCCGTTCGCCCGCAAGGCCCTCCACCTCGGCCTGAGCGTGTCCGTCGATCATGAGTTCGCCCTCCGGGGCAGCGCATCTTTCTGGTTGCCTGTTCCTCCCGGGATCCTGCCTCCGGTTTCCCGCCAGTTGGGTTTTGGTCCCCGGCCACTTCTATAGCTCTGCCGCAGCGTGGAGCGCCCTCGTGGGGCTGCCGCCGACGATCGCCGAGATCGACGCCTCTCCCAACGAGCCTCGCGGAGACTCGCGAATATCGTCGAGCGACACGCCTCGACGACGATGGAGCACTCGCCGCATGTGCAACCTCTCAAGCAGTTTCGTATTGGGTCCGTTCATCGCGCCGTCACGCGCGACGTCGGTGACGACATATCGGCTACATCCGCTTTTCGGCACGGGAATCTCCACAACCTCGATCTCCACCGATGCTCCCGGCCGAAAGCGCAGCGCCGCACATCAGGCATACGGCCAGCCTTTGGCCGAAACGCTCGATCGCACCAGCGGCCCGATCCGAGATCGGCCAGTGCGCTCGTTTTAAAGATTCACGCGTGCCGCACCGCTGCCGATGGCCATGAGAAAGGCTTTCTTCGTCACGCCTCCGCCCGACCATTCGATACGCACCCCGGTTTCACGGGTCTCCCCGACGATTGCAGCGGTAGAAGCGGCGTTCGAGCCGCGGCCAGCGGCATCGATATCCGCAGGTATGGATCAGGTTGCCCCCGCATCAACAGAAAGTCGGCGACGGCCTTTCCTCGGGTCGCCGAAAGAGCGCGTAGAACAGAGCCTGTCCGCGCTCCAATCGCACCTGATTGTGCCCGCTGGCTACGTCAACGGCAGGAAGAAGCTGAAGTGGTAAAGCATCGTCTCTTCGTCCGTTCGCTCCCCGGGCTCATCCTAGGACCTCGCTTCCGACATCCGTCCCATTTTCGGCATGTCGTCATCAGCATCAGTTGGATCCGTCCATCGGATCCTTCCTCTGTGATTGGCCCACTAATTCCTTGCCTTTTTGCCACTGGTGTTTTCTTTTGCGAAACCATCTTCGGTGATCATCGCCGTGGTCACTTCACTGGAGAGAATCGCCTCGTGGTCTTCGGCTTTTCTTGGCCGAATGAGTTTTTCGACAGGGGATCAAGAATATTGAGCAGCGCTCCGGCGAGCCTCCCCGCAGCTCCGGAAAGAAACGCCGGGCTCCTGACGGTTCCGACCTCCCGCCTCGATTCCCACATCAGTTCCGAGATCAGCATCAAACAGCACGACGCCAAAACGTGAAAGCTTAGCAAAGTCCGCAACGGTGGGCGCGCTGTCGGAGGGATCCGCCTCCGGATCGTCTTCCTCGAACTCGTCGGGGACTCAGACGATATTGCGTATATCCTCGTCGTATTGCGGTGCCGCCAGCTCGCGAACAACCACCGCTCCGCTCTCTGTCATCACCACCGCGCGTCAATGTGATTTGAGCGCGCAAGATGCCAGCCACCACTTCGGGGAGGTCGAGAGCGTCAAAACGACGCAGCGTTTGATGGGTTGCACTCATAGAAAAAGACCCCTATCCGCCGCTCACCCGGGCTCAGCGTGCGGCGCTGTGACCAATTTTAGTGTATTTGCGGCCGGCCCTCGAAAGACGCCGTCTGACCCCAGAAACTCGCCTTACGCCGCGCAACTTCGTCCTGGGCGCCTCCTGTTCGCGACTTCGTCCTGAGCGGCCGCCCGCCTGCGCGATCGTCTTGAGCACCGCCGAACCGCCGGATCCTCTCCGCGTAAACTGCATGCCTCCACAGTTCTCGCCTGTCGAAATCGGGCCGCAACGTCGGATACAGTTCTGCTACGCCGATTCCCATCAGGAAGTTTGATGCGCAGCTCCCGCTCGTTCGGATGAAGAGGTCGACGTCGGACATCGTGGGAGCGTACAAGTGGCGCTGGATCGTCTTCTCGTTGATCGCTCCCGGCTTGATGCGCCCTTCGGCGGCTTCGCGCCGATGGCGCGGACGGCGTCAAAGCAATTTCGAGCCCCCTGCCGCCGTAGTTAATGCGCATAGTTGAGGTGAGCTTGCAGCGACGCGTCAGCTCTCGGCCGCGCGCAACTCCTTCGCCGAAGCCAGAGCTCTTGGGACCCGCCCGACCCAGCGTACGCGCACAAGCATTGAGGTCATCGCGCTGAACATGGTAGAACCTGGCGTGAGAAGCCCGCGGTGAAACGGACTTCGCGGGGCTGTTTCAGTTTTCGGTGGAAAAAGCGTAGAGCGGAAAGTTCCTCGCCGATTTCGAGGGCCGGTCCGGCGACGATCCGCGAGTGTGGCCTCACCCGCGATGCCGCTTCGCGATTCGCGGAAGGCCGCGGTGAGCCCACCTGCCGTTGCCGTCCATGACACGGCGACGTCCCTGGGAACTTTGAGCAGTTCGGGCGGGCGGGCACCCATTGCGAATAGGGGCGGTCGGGAATCAGTTTCTGCTCGCGCAGGCCTGTTTTTCTCCCACCGCCGGGCCTGCCGTTCCTGGAATGCTTGCTCCGCGCATCACGCTGGCCTCGATCAGCGCCGACTCCGCGATGCGCAGGAGCGCACTTTTGTGCTCAATGCCATTGGAAGATAAGCCGCAATGTGATGCCTGAGGCCGCCCGCCGTTCGTGTTCTGCAGGGCCCCGTGCCGCCGCATCCCAGCAACCGGAGACGAGAAGCCGGAAGATCGATCGTTTGGGGATCCGGGTACGTGGCGGATCGGGGCACGCGTCAGCACGACGCCGCCGGAGCGAAGATGGAATGCGGCGAGATTTTCCTTCGCTGCGCACACAGCGCATTCGTAAAAGCAGAGCGCCCATCCGTGAGCGCGCCATAGCGCGCGAGAATATAAGAATCGACGAGGCCGGGCGGTGTGCGCCAGTGGCGAGCGCGTGGATAGCGCCGTGGAGCAGAAGATAGTGGGGCTGATCCGGTTTCCTTCGATCGCCGCGAGTTTGTCAGCAACCTCGGCGATGACACGCGCGTAATAGCCATCGTAGTCCGACTAATCGAACGGCCGCGTAGGATTAGGGTGGCCGCCTCCGTGACGACGTCAGTGTACGCCCCTCGTAGAGTTGGAGATCGACCATCCGAGAAGGGCTCGAGCCTGGCTCCGAACCTGGATTTCGTGCGCCCGGACGCCCTTTGCCGCGCGCTATCTTTCGTGGCGGCGCGAAAAAGAATGTGATGATTCGGTCGGCTTCGCCTAGATCGTGGGTACGCAGCAGCGATGGCTTCGTCGCGATAAAGCTTCACCCGCAAATTATCGCACGCTGAAGCTCGGGCCGCGTCCGCAACCGCGCGTCGCAGAAACCGCGGCTCGGCCCATGCCGCAAGCAAAGCAGACCCGAAACAAAACAGACCCTGCGCTGGTCTACTATTCCGACAGCGTGATGAGGCACTGCACAGGCTGAAACAGAGCCAGCCCTACCGGCAAAACGAGCAGTACCACCGTCGTCTGGACACCGCCCGGGCCGTAACGGTGCGGCCTTCCTGCCAACCTTCGCCACGATTTGGCGCTTCCTCAGCGCGCCGCGCGGATCGACGGCAGAAATGATCGCGTTGAAGCTCGCCCGCATCGTCGAGGGTCGACGCAGCCCCTGAACGTTTGGCCTTCGACGTCGCACTCGAGCGTACGCGCAGCCGCCGTCGCATCACGTCCGGAGGCAGGAGGTGCTCAGCGATAGTCGAGGACATGGACGTCTATCCCGATCGTCCCGAGTGCAGCGACGAAAAGCGTCAATGCCGTTGCGAAGAGCCTCAATGAGTGACGCTTGTCCTTCTTCCTCAATCCACTCAATGATCCCGCCCAGAGCTGTGGAAGAGACGTCGCCGGCACTGATCGTGGCCGAAGCCAGCCGGTATCTCCCCAGGGCTTCAGGCCCTCGAGCTCGTGTGCGGAAGGTATTCATCGGCGAATATCCGCCACAGCCGATCCCCGCAATCTCAACACCGCCGAACCTCGTCAGTATGACGCTGAACGATCCGGACAATTCGATCTGCATGCGTCGCGGCAGCTCCAATGCCGAGTGGTGGACAGAAGATAAGCGACTCCGCCTTGCCCGGATCGAGAATTCACCCGCACGACCGCTTCAGTAGGTGCCGTACGACATCCTAGGGTCATACGGGAGATAGAATGTCCCGCACGACGGCGCCACAAACGTTTTCAGCGACCTTGCGGGCGCGATCGAAAACCCTTAATCGCATCCTGGTGCGAACCCAGCATGTAGACGGTACGCCGCGCCAGTGCGTGGTGGAACGTCCATCTGAGTGCCAGTGCTCAACAACGCGCCGCACGCGATCGAGTATCGCTCAGGTTGAGCTGAGGTCGATTCCCTGGCTGAAGAGTTGAGAGCGCCGTAGACAAGATCGACGTTGCCGGTGCGCTCCCCTTGGCCGAAGAGGCATCCTTCGACGCGGTCGACCCGGCCACTGCGCGGTTCGGCGGTGGCTATCCCGGTGCCGCGGTCATTGTGACTGTGAGCCGAAGACAACGTACCACGATGCGAGAGATTCCGACTCATGTACCTCGATCTGCTCAGCGTACACATTTCCGAGTCGTTCTCTCAATGGTCGTCAGCAGAGTTGATGACGATTTTCCAGATCGGGTCCGGGCTGCTAAAGCGTCCATAACGGCTTGCACACTTTCGAGGCAGAATCCAGTTCGGTGTCGACAAAAATCTCGGGCGAGTACTCGAAGCCCGCAACGACGTCGTCACCCAGACGTCTTCTCCATGGGCGATCAACGTGTCCCGAAACCGCAGGCTGCTTGGTTTGCCTCCTCGTCATTATGAAAGACGACGCGGCGGAAAACGGCCGACGTGGCGTTGTACAGGTGAACAGTGGCCCTGGGGAAGCCTTGGATGGCGTCGACGGTCTTGTGAATGATCTCCTGGCGCGACTGGGGTGAGAACCGAGGATCGTGACGTCTTCCGGGGACAAGCCTTCCTCGACCAGTACGGCAGAATTCCAGATCTGCGGCGCTCGCGGCAGAAAAGCCTATTTCATTTCCTTGATGCCCAGCTCGACCAGCAACTCGAACATCATTTTCTGCGGTCAGTCCATCGGTTCAATGAGACCCTGATTGCCGTCGCGAAGATCGCGTTGAAAAGCCAGCGAGCGCTGACGTGCGGTTGTTCGGCCACGTCCTATCGGGAAGCGAAATCGGATTAACATCGAGGAAATGTCATCGGTATTTTCCGATTGGCATACCGAAGATTTTTGATTGTTGGAACGGCCCTGGGTTTTCATTTTTCTCCTGTTGGTGATGCACGCGCTGGAACGACCGGCAGACCCGCGACGGAGGAGCCGGTCTAGCACTCCCGCCCGCGGCCGATAAGGACCATTGCCGCCAACATGCCGACAATCGCAGCCGCAAAGGGCAGGCAGCTTGAGCGCAAAGCCTGCCGGTCGTACACGGATGAGAAAAACGCCACGTGAGGGTATATACAGGCCACTCGAGCTGACACCGAGATTTGTTTCTTTCCGATGCCGCAGAGGGCCCGCGTGCCATTGGGCTTCGCAATATGGGTTGACGCTATTCAGATTTTCGCACTATCTAGGCTATTCAGGCCTCGAGTCATTTCTAAGCCTCGGCTGTTCGGGAATTTCCAAATCCGTGGGCGCAGACCTAGCTAAAAATCTGGATGTCTACACCAAGCTTGCGGAATTTGAGCCGCCGTCGTCATCACTTTTCCCTCGCGTTCCATTGCTGCCATGAGAACTCGATCAAAGGGCTTGATGGCATGAAAGTCTAGGAAGCTTTTGGAAATTTGGGACAACTTCAGGCTCAGGAACCTGGGATGGCTCAGTCTTCTCCCGCGGAATCATCACGCCGTCATCGAGGGCGAACGGGCACGAGACAGCTCGGTGGAAAGCTATGTGCGTGATGTACTCGCGGCGAGTGAGCGCGTCATCCGTCGCGAAGGGCGCGTGGCTGGTGAGCAGTGTAAACGGTCGCCGCGAGGGAAATACACGTCGGCCCGCGTCCGCCTGTTTGTTGAGAAGGACCTCGGGGCGGCCCACGGGTAAACACCCAGGACATCTGATTGGTGGCGCCCACCAGGGTGGCGATCCCGAAGTCACCCAGAAGGCCTGCCCGAACTGGGAGTAGAGAACGTGGCGGCTTAGAGGTCGATGAACAATCCCCATGACGTGAGCTCGTGAACGGCGAGCAACCTGCACGCCCATCTTCAGCGCATCAGGGACCGGCACGGCGCTTCGGAGTCGTTCAGCCAGCGACTTATGGGACAGTACTACTGACCACATATGGCTGGCCGGATTCAGCCACATTGGCGTCGTGTATTTCCCGGCGGGAAGGGTGGCCCGATAATTGCGCCATAGAGGTCGACTTCAGTCGCGGAACTGCGACGATTGCCTTCACCAAAGCGGTGCGCGAGAGACGTATCGCCACGAGCCGTTTGGGCAGCTGCTCCTCGTATAGGTAGACGTCAGAAAAAGCCGCCCGACCCAAGGTAGGAGACAAAATGGAAATCGTCGAGCGTGGGAGGCGCGGTACGAGCGTCGGGGAGCCACGCGGGCGCGCCGTATTCGATGCCGAGGCCTCAGGGCCCCATGAGCCGTGGGCTGGCTTGCCCGGAAGGTCGCTTTCGTGCTCTTCCTCGCCTTTCCAGGGGTGGGAGGCGGGGCGAGGAGCCTCGTCGTCTTCGGGTGGAGGACGTCGATGACCAGTATGGCCTGATCGCTGCGATTTGCCGCATCGCGTACCGGTCGAAGCGCGCTCTCGACAGGCGGCGCCGAGGGCGACGAGACGCTGTTTGCCGGTGGGTTCGCCCTCCGCGCTCGGTCGCGACGGGCGAAACGCTGCCACTTCATGGGAATCGTCCGGGTCACCGGGCAGGTCATCCGACGTCGTCGAATTGCGGCGAGGGCTCGGCCACGCCTTTTTCGATCGGTGACGATTCCCGTCCTCCGGAGAGAAACCGCAATCCCACGGTAGACGATCCTCAATGCGCGTGGCAATAAGGCCGAGCCAGTCTGATCGTCATCGACGTCGCTGAGCCCCTCCGTGCTGCGGGGATGGTGGCCTCGGCGACTCTTCGCGATTCCCCGCGTGATGTCGCGCCACAAATCCATGGACTTGCCGTACTGAGAGGCCGTCAGGGATGCGCCGCCCGCAACGCGGAAAATGCATCGACGATCATCCACGAAACTTCGCTGCCAGCAGCACGTCGGAATGCAGGTCGGTCGCGATGAAGACCGGCATTTGGGCGATAGAGACCATCTCCGGGTAGGCAGACGTCGCCCTGAGGTCGCGGTTCCCCACCGGACACGTCCTGGGCCCACGTTTGAGTGTTGTCAGAAGATCGCCGATGTCCCATGTTCAAGGTTTAATTCGCGTCGTCGTAGGCGGCCGGATCCTCCAGTCGGTAAAGCATGTCGGGTGTGACGAGCCGAGTGGCCACGGCATGTTCGACCAGGCGGGCACGCCGGTTGACCGCCAGCTTGTCGGGGCCGCCGTGCAGGCCGCGACCCGCGGCAATGTGAGCCTGTCACACACATGGTCCAGTTTGCGATTGAAGCGTGTGATCGGCCAGCCCAGTGGGCGTTGCCATTTACGAAGAAGGATGGACGACGTCGTCCCTGCGCCGGTAAGTACCGGCTCCGAAAGCGCCAAAACCAAAAGAAGCTGAGAATTCGTCAGCTCAATGGGCCCGATCGTTGTGGCTCCCGACTCGCTTGTCTCGGATACCGCCGAAGGGACGTAGGCCGGTTGATTGTTGACTAGCCGCATCTCATAGGTCGTGCGCCCCGCGGTAAAGAGCAGCGTCGTATCGGCGTAAACGAGAGGAAGGCGGGCGCCCGGCTGGAGATAGGCCTGGGTATCGCCCTCCGCGTCGGCGAGTGTTGCCGAAAGGCGCGCGCCGATATTTTTCGATCCACCACTCCCATCCACATGCGAAATGACGAGAAACGACGGTGGAATACCGATTGTCGTCAAGTTCCGAGCGGACCTTCGCGTCCAATGAGGAAAGGCTCACCGGGTCGATGTGAAACCATTCGCCACAAAACTCGAGAGACAGGCTCATTCGGAAACCCCAATCTTCATCAATGCCACGGTAACGTTGTCGCGTCCGCGCGCGTCAACGCTACATCGCGCGCAAACGCCACAGCATCAGGGCTGACGACATCCTCGCCATCCTCGACATCCACAATAACAGAGACATCCGAATCGTCCAATTCGTCCGAAAGTCCATCAGGACAGACCATAATCGTATCAGCCTTCGCGCGCTTCCAGATACGAGGTCTCCACGGAAGATTCGCCATAGCTTCCGACAGCCCGAGTGATGACGGCCTTTTGCGGGTGGACGCGAGCCTCAGCCTCGGTGATCTCCCTTCGTCGAGGGTTCCCTGGACGAAGCGGATCGCGGTCAACCGTAGACTGGAACATCGCGCCACAGGTACGCGCGAATCGCCGATATGGAAGATCAGCCCCTACAGTCGTTCTCGACGTAGAGCACCCCGGCGAGGGTGGTGCCCGCACCCGGCATGGGCGCCGACGCGCGTGGCTGTCTCCTCAAGCTTTCCTTCTTTTGCCAGCCTTGACGATCTTCGCTCTGGACCTCGCCCACGCACTCTGCACGGTTTGTCGGCGAGATCGGCGCCAGTCGACACCTTCCCACGAAACCGCCAGCCATGCGCTATCCGATCGCCTGCAAGCGGCCTTTATCGCCAACGGGCATGACCGCCCAGACCGTCCGCGACGCGAGAATAACAGGTGAGACGGAGAGGTACTGGTCCTCGTTTCCTGAACCGAACTCTCCGGGACCGGGTTACCCCAGCCACTGTTATCTCCATGCCATTAACCTTACGCGACAGTTTCTTAAGTCTTCCCGAGAATGGGGACACTCACCATAAGTAGGGGAACGTCCCCCAGTAGCTTGAGCATGGAAGAAGCACTATCCGGCCCACCGATGCCACGGCTGACAAACGTTTTTGCGACCACCCGCGCTTAGGCTTTTTCTGCCAAAGCCAGCGAGGAACTTTAGGAAAAGCCGGGCGGAAAGCAGAGCTGCCGCCTGACCGTGGACGATCCGCCCGCCCTTGGACGACGATGCCAAATTCCGCTGGTATAACACACGTAGCACAATAGGCAACAGTCACGAGGTGCAGCAAGAATCGACCAGGCTACGATAATTCCTGCCGAAACGGCCATGACGGAGCAAGCCCCATCCCATGGGCATCAAAGGCGTCTCCTCGACCTTCAGGCACACGCGCACCCGAAAGCCCTTTGCCGGGCATTCAGGCATCTGTCTGGGCAGCTTCCAATGCCAGTCTTATCTTTTCGGGTCGCGCTGCCAATCCTGAGTCACTCACGTGAAGATCAAGGTAAATCTTTCGGCAGAGCCCAGCTCGTGGCCTTACGCGCACGCACTCTGATGCGTTTGAGCTGGTGGACCCACCGCGGCCAATAATGATGCCTCTGGGAAGTCGCGTTCCAACGTGCAGATTGACGTGGACGTGCTCACCGGTGAGCTCTTCTATTGTCACGGCAAGCGAGTGTGGCAGCTCATCGTACCAAATCCTCCAGAGCCGCCTCCTGCGCCACAAAGCTCTCGACACGAGGGTTTTCTTCCGGTCTCGTCGCTCACCGCATCCCGCGGATGGAGCGGCGGACTGACCGACATTCGCTTTGATGCGAGCGCAGCGAAGCGAGAAGGTCAATTTGCTCGCCCCGGCTGCACCGCTGGCCAGAACGACTTCCGCGATTCGCGAGGTCGGAAATGCTCGACGAGGCGTCATGAGCGGGTTGGCGCGACCGACACGAGGTCGCATTTCGTCGACCCGCGGCGATAAGAGGAGCTCTCCCTGAGGAGCTTGAGGAGGAAACGGTCTGCCCAGGCTGTGGGCTCATCCGCCGGCGGGCATATGACGACGGCGTCACGACGTCGCTTCAAGAGAATCGCGCACCATGTCGACGAGTCTCGCGCCAGAAGGGTGCGGGGCCCAGTAAAGCCCGGGCGTGCCGACTAAGGATGAGTCTGGCCGTCGCGTCGCGATTGACGATGGCCCCGATGACGCGCTCTGGTCGTTTCCGGGCCGGGCGGAAGTTATGGCGACCTTCTGGCCGACGAGCGCATTGCGAGTGTGGACTTGCCCGTATTGGGGCGTCCAACGATGCATACGCAAAGTCCGCTCTGAAGCCTCTCCGGCCACTCATTCATCGGCTACTCCTCACGTCGTCTTCCATACGAGGCCAGGAACCGTCCACAGCCTTCTCCTGCGTCGCGCGGAAGCGATCCGCGGTCAGGCTGGTTCCCTCCAGGAATCGACGCGTGGCTCCGGCGATCCGGAACCTGCCGCTCACTTGTTTGGCGAACCGACCGCCTACGTATCGACGTCGTCGTCCTCGAGCTTGACCCCGAAGAGCTCACCGAGGGACTCGGCTATGCAGCCGTGAGCTGGAACCCGATAGACACGCCTTCTTCTACGACGTCGACCTCGGGGCTGTTCTGTCGTGGCGCTCGTCGGATATCTCCCCGACCAGTTCCTCAGCGAGTGTCCTCCAAGCTATTGGTCACGAGGCCGGCAATCCCGCCGTGCTCGTCTACGACAAAGGGCAATGTGCACCTGGATTGGCCTGCATCTCGCGCATGAGATCGTCAATGACCTTCGTCTCGGGAACGAAAACCGGCTCGCGGCACGGGTCTCGCCCACCGTGAGGGAGTCTCGTGTCCCGCGCGAAATACTCGGACGCGCAAAAGGCTTGATCCCTGAGATAAGACAACGTGCAGATCGTCGGCGGATCTCGCCGATCACCGAACCCGCGAGAAACCGATCGCGTGAAAAGCGACATATCGCTCTGCCCAGCAAGGAGGGAATCGACGCTAATCGAGACCATGTCCGTGGGGACCAGCGACTTCGCGCGCGAGCGTAATTGAGGTCGAAAACGGACTGAAGAATTGGCGATCCGATTCGTCGAGAACCGTCGAATCGGAGACTTTCCACCATGACAGCCAGCTGGTCCTCGTGCAGTTGGCTGGCCTCGCCGTCATCTCCTTCGCGAACCACCGAGGATGCCGCTGTTGCGCGGCACCGCGGGAAGCGAATGAGCCCAGGAGCCTTCCACCGGACGTCGCATGCCAATCGACGGGCGAGACGATCAGAACGAGAGAGACGAGCGCGGTGAAAACCAGGTAGCTGCCGAGGATCTGCCACCTTGTTGAGCCGATGCGAGTGCGAGAACGGCGCGAAAGCACTGGCAGTGATACGAAGAAGATGCGCAGGGAAATGAGCCCCGCAATGGCTGCTTGGCGTCGAGAAACTATGGAGAGAACTCGATGCTTTTGCGTACCGGTTGCTTCCGCACGGGTGATGCGGCCAAGCCCCAGCCCTGCGGAGAAAAAGCGCCTGATGCCGTGGCAGGAGGCCAGCGCCATGAATGTCGCGACGGGATGCTGGACCGGTCATATTTCGTCGGCTCCCGGCGCCGCGGGTTCTGCGCGCCTGCCGGCCAGGGAAAGTGAGCAGTTGGCGTTGCAGGTCGAAACATTTCACGCCGTTTCGTTCTCTCGACGTGGTCAACCCAACAGGTGAAGAATCCCGTGCGACCAAAAGAAGAAACTTTTCATAACGGCGTGGCCAGCCGTATACGCTCGTTTGGCCGCAACCTGGGGCAAACCACGATATCGCCCAGACCCTCGCGAGGCTCCTCCCCTATCGGCGCGGGTCGAAGCTTCATCCATTGGGAAGGACAGACGTCGGTGGGGCCCCTCCAGACCCATCCACCTATGTGGAGCCTGGCCATAGCCTCCCTCGCTCCTCGAGCAACACATTGAGCTCGGCAGCCGGGTGGACGCTATTGCCGTCCAGAACGAAAGCTCACAGATTCGATACCCTTTGAGATCGATCCCGGTGCAAACCGATTCTCGTCATTGACGTCGATATCATCGCACCCCTTTTCTCCCGGCGTTTACCATTGCGTATAATGCCGCGGTTCGCCACCCGCATTCGACTCTGTTCCATCTGAATAGGCATCGATGATCTCGCTGACGAGCCGCAGGCGAACAACATCGGCGCGGAACTGAGCTTCGTGCAACGTATTCCCCGGAACGTTCGCAAAATACGACTGACGAGTTGCAATCCCGATTGTCCTGTGCCCAGTTGTCGATTTGCGTGACGTCCCCGGTGACCACCATCGTCGAACTGGAAACTCAGACGCGTCAGAAACATCTTCATCTTTGCTCGGGGCCGTATTCTGCGCTCCCTCATCTAATATGACGAAAGGCTGTCGAGGGTTCTGCCTTCGTATGTAGCTGAAGCGGCGCAACTTCCACCGTGCCCGCGGCCATGAGTTTGGGAATCGACCCGGCCCGAGTATTCCGTACATGCGTCGTAGAGAGGCTGCAAATAAGGGTCGATCTTTGTCGGTCAGCGATGGGAGAAAGCTGGCGATTCCCGCCGGCCTCTGGACGGCCGGACGCGTGAGAATGACTTCTTTCAGACGCGTTGCCGGTTGATACATCGACGGCCTTGGGCGGCGAGGTACGTTTTGCCGTCCCTGCCAGCTCCAATGCCGAAAGTCACGGTGTTTTCATCGATCGGTGTCGGCGTACGCCTTCTGGCCGAGCGTCTTGGGTGAAACTGCTTTGCCGTGGCTGGAAAGAATATCGGTCAGCACATCCGAGGGGCGGATGACCCCGTCGCGCGAAATGGCAATCGCCCGCTGAACCGCGCGTCGAGAGGGTGGTATGGATTGGACCACGCTGATCAGTTCGTCGATAAGCGCATCGGCGAAGTCAAGGCGAGATTCTCACCGGTCAAAGTGATCTCATGATCGAGGACGTGCACGGTGACGTGGAGCCAATCCGAGCGCGCGCAGCACCTCGTCGCGATACCCCAGAAGATTGATCATTTGAGATATGCGCTGAACGGCGATCGTGCGCGGAAATAGTCATCGCCCGATTCTAAACCGGTTGCGGCTTTCCACCGGCTGCGCGCATGCCGAAGGGCGCGATGGTAAATGGCCCGGCGCTGGCTGAACGGAGCACGCTGCGCCCAGAAGCACGGTCTGCCTCCGATCTGCAGGTGGGAGAATCAACTTTCCGGCGTGATCCCGCCTCAGGGCCAACAACGATCCGCATGTCTTCGCGCGGCTCCAGACCCGCGCACGACAAGCGCATGCGCCTCCCTCGTGGCACACACCAGGACAGCGGCATCCTCAGCCTGGCAAGTCGAAGCAGTACCAGCCGTCGTGCACCTCCGCGCACGCCGGGAATCCAGGAACGGCGCTGAATCGTTGAAGCAAGCGAAAACGGCGGCCTGCCACCGGCGTCGAGCTTTTATCCTCCTTGCTCCTTCCAACTGGCATACCGTTCTGGCGCTGGCCCAGGAAGGATACGAGAAACGCCGTATCTCCGTAGCTGTACTTCTGACCGCTTTGCTCATCGCGCGAGCCTCTTAATCAGCGCCGCTCTGAACCACAGGTGAGGCGCGCGTTTAGCCTCCGATCACGTTCGACATCAAGCACGGCCAGCCTGAGACCCTTCCTTCGACGAGGAAAACTGAGCACCTTGGGCCTCCCGCCACGCCCATCAACGACGTCGATCAGCTCTCTACCGCGCCCTTTGACCGTCGCCGCATGGTAGCCTGGCCCTGTTTCAGAAGGAAAGGCCTGCCCAGCCCTCCGCAGACCCCCACACACCAGATCAAGGGTCATGAAGGAAGCTTGTCTCTGAGCTTGAGAAGAATCCGCCTTGTTGAACCATCCGGGCGGCGGGCATTTCCCCTCTCCCTCGCATGCGCGCCAGCTTCTCCAGAAGGGGCCTGCTGGCATCAAGTCGGTTTCGACGGGGTTTTAGAACACGAGAATCACCTGAGGTCACCAAGCCCATTCCCATTGAGCTTGCCCACGCCGAGCCTGAACTTTTGATCGCGGCCGGCGTCCGATCCCTCCGGCATTCACGGTTATAGGACCATCGAAAGTCTCGATCTCGACCGAGCAATTTGCGGCGCTCAAAAATATAAACTGGAGCCGCAGACTAAATCGTTGCCCCGCGGCTCACGAGGAGAGCGTCGGCTCCGCTGGAGGTCGTACATTCTCCTCGCTGACTCCGAATCGGACAGAACGTCGTACGCCCGTTGATCGCCTTGAATTCTCGGTTTTTCGGGGCCTGACGTCAGGGGATGAAGTTTTCCACGCCCGTTTGCGGTAGGCCTTTCGATCTCTCTTGCGAGGCTGAGCGGGAAACACCGAGAATTTTCGTAGGCCAGTCAATTCTATCTTTTACTCGCTAGCGGTTACTGAGGATGTCGGAAAGGTATCGGGAGATGGCGGACGGCGGACATCGTTCCCGGTAGTCCATGCGGGTCGGCCTCACAACGCCCAGCCGCGCCACCGACTGATCTGCGACGTCGTTGAAGAAACGACGGACGCCTCTGCCAGCTCCTTTTTCGTACCGATTCTCGCCGATTGAGATTACACGCCCTCTTGCACATGGCGGCGAGGATCCTGAGAAGGCGACTTATTCTTCGAGGACGTCCAGAACCGGCGCGAGATGCAACGGCAAAGTCAAAGAATGCCGCGAGAGATTCGCGGCCCCGGCCATGACGAGGGCTCCTCACGACGCCCATGCGCAAACGTCGAGAATGTCACGACCGATTCTACAACCGTCTGCAGCTGCCTGGGATTCGCTGAGATTGCTTCCAGGACGGTGCGATGTCCGCTAGGCGCAGACCCACCAATTGGCGTTGAAACGTCGTCCAAGGTCGGCGAGATCGTCCTGAATCGACGTCAAAGTCGAGCCTAAGCGTTCAGCTACGTTCTACCCCGCTGGCTTCCGTGACGATGAGTGAGAATGACATACCGTTCCCAGCCAGCACAAACTCGACGTGACGAAGCGAACCTTTGCAGTGAAGGTATTGTACACGGCGACCTTGCCCAGGACTGGAGCCAGGGCACGACGGCATGCCCAACGACATCGTCAAGATCGGACGGCTCCTTCCAGTAATTTCACGGGCCCCTGCGCGTTCGGGAGCGACAAATACGGAGTCCAGGGAATCGACAACCAGGTTTGCAGCCCTGGTCGGTGGGGACACACAGCCGATGCGTGAGGTTGATGAATGAGGCCCGCCCTTCGAGAGCGGCCAGCGTCCATTGCGTATCGTCGGGGAGACGCCGAGATCGTAGCGTTCGACGATGCTTTGCGAACCCACTGGCCTCCGCGCGTAGAAACATAATCACGCACGATGTGGTCTCTGGCACTTCGCGCGACGTTCGCGATTCCCCCACGGCTGCCTCCCTTTCTTCAGCTTTGACGTCGTTCCTGCCATCTGACAGCGAGAGTAGCACTCGACTCAGAGAGTGCTAATTCTACGCTCTTGGCGTTTACGGGCATACCCTTGAGCGATGAGTTCCACATTCGACCGCCAGCGGAAACGATGTTCAGTTCCAATCCCCACAGGCGCGAGACCACAATCCGAATCTCGGCCTGCTGTTTTCCGGCGTGGCTGGTGATAGGAAGACGTTTGCCGGGTCTGTCGGCGAGACTGTTAGGTGGGCGCGTTGCCGGCCAACAGGTCGAACTTGAAGGGCGCAAAGTGCGTAGGCCTTTTCCGCTGGGCCGCGGATTCTGGATCGATTACCGGGCTTGGTGGAGCTTCTTCCAGTTGCAGGCGGCGCTCCGCGGCAGAGCCCGCACGCCTCGGGTTCTCCATGTCAGCGCCAGGGCGCGCGTACCCGCGAGTCCCGGATCTGGGTCGAAGGCGGCGCATGATGCCGAGCTGGTCGCCAAACCTGGGGTGCCGATCTCGCCTCGAAGGCGTTGTTGTCGAGGTTTCCGCGGCGTCGACCGGCCCGAGGAACGCTCCTCGTCGAATCTGCCCGCCGACGAGGAGGTTTTCGGGGTGCCTGTTTAATCATCTTGTGCGCGGTTCCAAAGAGTGGCGAATAGCCGAGCGTTTCCTCACGGCTCACGGGTGCGCAACCGGCCACCCGTACGTAGACGTGTGGCAGGCGGTGCGCCCGGCAGTTCTGGGGCTGTTGAATGTGGTCGGAGGTCCCTCATGTAGCAGCATCAAAGTCGGCACACTCAAACGCCTGCTGGCTCCCCACGCCGACGCCGAAGACATCGGCCTTGGCCGCGCGAATACTGGAAAAGGTAACGACGCATAGCGATCTTGTTGTTTCCGCTTCGGCCGCATGGAGGAGCCCATCGACTTCGTGACTGAGGATCCGCAGAGTGATTTGTGCCCTCGCCAAAGCCCGCGGACCTAACGCCACAACAAGTGGCCAAACGCTGGCACAATGGTGACGTGACGACGCCTCCAGACGATCCCTGCTCAGCTCGATCTAGAGCCTCGGCCGCAGAAGCTCTGAGTCACCAGCGCCCAGAACGTCAGGTCCACGCTGCCGCCCAGGAAGCTTCGAATGCGCAGTGTGCCCCGGCAGCTCCAGAAGCGGCACCGCAGGCCGGCGACAATTCCACCGCAGTCACGCGGCGAAGCAGCGCTCCGGCGGCGCCGGATGCACGCGGCAGCGCCCCTCTGTTGCAGAAGAAATGCAGGCCCCTCCCCGCCGCGGACGAGCGATACCGAGGTCGCCGCGGCTTCCCACTCTCATCGAAGACCATTCTGCCACTGAAGATGTCTGACGTGCGCCTGGCCCCTGGCTCGGCGTCCTTTTCGCGATCCAGGTGACACGGTCTCTTTGCGACGTCGAAGCTCGGGCTATGGCGATCGTGCTGTCGCCCCGGTGTCCGCCGTGCTCGCGATGGATCGGTGGCAACTGCGCCGTGCGGGCCGTTCGCTTTTCCGCTCCGCGGCGGGTCGGCTGGTGGAGCGCGGCGGTGTTCGTTGTCGCCCTCGCTCATGCGCATCAACTCCGCCGTGGAGTCTACCCGGCGCTTCGCACGTCGCCTTCAACGTTCGCGTCTGCGCCTTCGTCGTCGGCGTCATCGGATGGGGGCCTCGCCCAGGCTTTCGGCCTTCCGCGTCCTGCTGGAAGATTCTGTCCGACCTGTGGGACCAGCTGGTCATCGTCTCCGGCAGGACGGGCGGCGATTTTCCCCTTCTGCTTCCTCATCTTCTTCACCCAGGAGTTCTGGCAGTTCGTCACGTTTTCGAGCTATCGCCGGACTGGAGCTGCTCCTCCAGCTGCTCGGCGCGATCGCGATTTTGACGGTCCTCGTCGGCGCCCGCGTTCATCGCTCGCTGCAGAAGGCCTCCTGAAGAAGACGCGAACGGCTCACCGGTTTGCAGCGTTCGAATCTCACCGATCCTCTCATCGCGGCAGCTGCTCCAGCTCGCCCTCATTTTCGTGGTTCTTCACGCCCCGCCACGCCAGGTCCCAGTGTGCTCACGATAAGCAGCGAAACGTACAAGATATGTGGGATCTCCGCCCTGAAACGATCGACGCCTTGCCCGACGGCGAGACGTATCTCCTCACTGACCCGGCCTCTACATCGCCTTTCAGCGGCCCTCGTCGCCACCGCTGTCAACCCCTGCCGCCGTGGCGACGATGAGCTCGAGGGACGGGAGATTTTCTCGAGGCCGGAAGACGAGGTGGAGGAGAGGTAACCGCCAACGCCGGCGGTACCGCCGCCGAAGGGAGCTGGCCTCTGCGGTCTCGGTTTAGCTGGTCCTGCTTTCGCGTCGTTTCAAGAACTCGGTTTATCGAATCCGGCCGTTCAAAGTTCGGTTTTAGCTTCCGCCACACCCCGCAGCGGTGCGCGGGGCTGCATCGTTTATCGTTTAACCCTCCAGGTCCTCCCACAGGCGCCTGGTGAGGCGTCGGCGAGAAGCCTGCGCAGCGTGAGGACGATGCGGCCCGCAATGGCGGCCCAGCTGTCAAGGAGCATCGTCATGACGAGCCCGTTATCGTCTGGTGCGCTGATGAATCGAGGGGATCCTGGATGCCCCCGCGCATGCGGGATGGGAGCACACGGCCTCGTCGGCGATTCGGACGCCGTGAGGACCTCGCGCCGCCGCCGGGCTCTCCCCGCAGCGGCCTCGCCGGAGCGTAGCCAGGGGGACGCTTGACGTTCCAAAAGCGCGTCCGTTGATGCGTGAATGAGGCGCCCGCTGTAGCCCCACTCGTGCCTCCGCCGCCCCAGTACACCCGATTGTGGCGGCATTCCAGCCCGTCACGGGCCCACCTTGATATCTCATACAGCGGTATCCGGCCGCCTCGAAGGCTTCTGGGTCTGCGGCCCTCGTATTTATCCGCTAGGCTCGTCCGGGTCGGGAAGCTGGATGACGCCCTCGCGCGGCCCAAAGTGCCCATCTTGGTCCCCTGGTTTCAACCGTCAGCGCGTAGGCGCTGGAGGGTGATCCGGCCCGCGCGATCGCCGCCCCTATCGACCGCCGCCATCATCCCCATCGTCTCGCCCGCGCCGTAGAAGTAGATCGACGGACACATCGAGCCCTGCCCGCGCGCCCAGCCGACCGGCAAGCCTGACCTGCCCGGCGTATGCCTGGTCGAGCGTCGCAGCACCGATTCGGCACGCCGGACCGTATGCCGAAGGAGACCCTCAGAAGCCGGCGTCGGCAAGCCGAAAAGGCCTCGCGATCCACCGACTCGGATTCGCCTGCGGTAACTTCCGCCGCCCGCGGGTGACCAAAAGCCCCGCCGAAGGGCGGCCAGCACCGAGCCCAGCTGCCCGGGGTTACATCGCGGGCGTCCCGCCGCCGAAAAACACAGGTTGATAAGCGGCGGCCTGCTCGTCACCGGCGACGCCGCCAACGGGCGGCGCGGCCTTGCTGCCGCGAAGAACCCAGGCTCAGGGCGATCTCCTGCTAGGATTCAGAAGTCCGACGAAGCCCCCGGCCCGAAGTCGAGGTTTGTGTACGTGTTGAAACCGCAGTACCCGGTATCTTTGACGGCGCAAACGGCACGCGTGATTTATGCGCTCAGTCCGTCGGAGACGTCCGGATTCGGCAGGGCGTCGTCCTTGGCGCTCTCTTCCTGTCGGAAGCTTCCAGCCACGCGGAGTCAGGGTCGAATCGTGCGGTTCGCCCTCGATTCCCCGCCGTTCAGCGCGCCATGATGCGCGTTCGTTCCACCTTGGGCGGTAGCCGCCACGGTGGCCTGCGATCGTCGATCGGGCCGCCCCGCGTGAAGATTTCAGGCAAAAGAATCGCTGGTCTTCGAGCTCGTCGCGCATCTGCCGGCAGGCATAGTCGTCCCATCCGTCGCGAGCCGCCACAGGCCGCCAACCCAGGATCTTCGCGGCATCGGCGATGAACGGGCCCGCGATCAGGCGGCGCTTGCGATGGCGGGATTTGCGCCAGGATCGGGAAAGAACCACAGCCTGCTGGACCCGGGAGCCCGGTCGGCGAATATCACGGGCAGGCCTGCGCGGCGTCAGCCCTCAACGATTCGCACTGCTCGTCACACCCTTTGCGCACAGCGTTCGCGACGCATCGCGACGCCGACATGCCATGCCCCGAAGGCCAAAATGTTTGACCGGATGTTCTTTTCGCGTAGGAGACAAGCTGTTCGCCTGATCCGGCCCCATTTCGACGGCGATCGGAGTGTCGTTGCCGAAGGCAGCCTGCAGATCGACCTCGCGCATTTTGCGCGATCGTCGTCGTGGCGAATCGCCTTCGGGTAGGTCAGACGTGAAAGGCCGTGCCCGTTGGAGAACGTCCTGGTATTATGCACCATCCGCCGCCGCCCTGCCGAGAAAGACTCTGATGCGCGCCGGTAGCGCACTTGGAGAACGCCACTGGAGCCCTTGGAATTTGCTGTCAAGCCTTCTGAACCTCCCGCCGGGCCCTCGATGGCCTGGCGAACCTACAATCGTCGCCGGCCATCCCATACGCCCTTTCGCCTGCTGCGGCTTTCACGTACGTGGCCATGTAATCCGCGATTGACAGCCGACCTGCGCTCACTCAAGTAGCGCCTGCGCCTGCTCGGCTGTGGGCTCGCCACCCAATCTGGCAACGGTCACGCCAGTCCGGGGTCGAGATACTTCGATCCTGTTCACGGTTTCTGATTTTCCCGCTTTCAGAACACGAAAATACACCTGCGCCTTCCCCGCTGCGAAAATTCGACAAAACGCGGGCGCCCCATCCACCTGACAAGTGTCATGCAGGGTGTGCGAGGGCCGGTCGCCTCCATTTCAACCTCTCACCCAACCCAGTGCGCGCCAAATTCGGGAAAGTTGCTCTGACGGATCCGCCCCACTCGCAGATTCTCATACCGAAATCCGCAGGAATCTCATTGTTCCAGAACCGCTGACCAGTAGTCGGCCTCTCCCGCGCGCAAAGCGTACAGCGCCTTGTCGGCTCCCCCGCATGTTTCCGGTCAGTTTGATGTCCCTGCGGATTCCGCAAGCGCGTGACAGTGACGGCAGGTCGCAGCTTGTTCGAGCCTGCGGTCGTCGCCGACGGCGCTGTCGTCGGCGTGAATGTCCTATCGCGCATATTGCCACCACGTCCATGCACATGTACCGGTAATCGCGGGCTCGCTCGCAGCTCGCTGGGTTATCTCGATCGTCTCGACGTCAGCATCTTCCAACCTTCAGTTCTCATCCGGTTCGACAAAGCATCATCTCGTCTGCTGACATTTCCGGTCCGCCGCGCTCGGTCCATATTTTCCGGTCCACCGGCTCATTCTGCCTTCTCCAAAAGATTGGCCCCAGCGAGCGGCGCCTGCGCTCACTTCTTCGGAGCGCCGGAGTCAGCGCGGCCACGAATGCCTCTTTGCGGCACGTCTACGCGGCCGATCGATTTCATCCGCTTCTTCCTCTTTGCTTCCAGCAGCTTGCGCTTGGTGGGGGTGATATCGCCAGCACCCTGGCAAGAACAGCCCTGCGCATCGCCTTGATCGTCTCCTGGCGATGATACGGCTGCCGACGGCGGCCTGACCGTGAATCAACTGTTGGCGGGGAATGAGCTCCTTGAGCTTCGTCATTTCCAATTCTCCTGTAGAGTACGCCTTAACCTTGTGGACGATCGCTGAGAAGGCGTCGACAACCCGTGGTTACAAACACATCGACTTGACGAGATCGGCCTCTGATCCTCGGCCACATGTCGTAGTCGAGGGAGGCGTATCCCTTCGTCCTGCTTTTGAGCTGCTGGTCGAAGAAGTCCGGTGACGATCTCTGGCCAGGGTGATGGTGGAGCTCGACCCCTCTCGAAGACAGAATCCATGCCCAGCATCGTGCCGCGCCGCTGCTGGCAAAGCTCCATGACGGTCCCTGCAGTCCGGAAGGCGTAAGCACGGTGGCCGCACCGTCGGCCTGAAGATCTGTTTAATCTTTCCTCGGGAAACCTCCGAGGTTTCATCACGACGACCTCTTCGCCCTCGGTCACTACCCGATAGACCACCGACGGCGCCGTCGCGATGATGTCAATTCCAAACTGCGCTCGACCTGCTCCCTGATGATCTCCCGGGCGCAGCAGTATCCAGAACCCGCAGCGGAAACTTAAACCGAGAGCCAGAGTTCTCCGGTTTTACAGGACAGGGCGCGGCGTCGTTCAGCTTGAGCTTAATCCAGAGACGGCAACCACAAAATCCGAGCCGTCAATCGGATACCGGAGAACAATGCGGTTTGGGATCCTAGAAGCTACTGGGTTATGGCTTATCCGCCGGGACTTCGCTGCCGTCACCGTGTCGCCCACACGAGATTGGCGCACATCTTTCACTCCGGTGATGAGGTAGCTTCGACCTCCCGCCGCCAACTCGGTGGCTGTCTTGCCCGGGCGAAATGACGCCGATTTCGAGAAGCTTCGTAGAGTCGCGCCTGTCGACATCATTTTCGCTCCGCAGCTCACGCGGGTGAGCTCGCGCCATCCCTGACGCGAATGCAGGTCACGACGCCTCGATAGGTGTCGCAGACGGAACCAAAAGATCATCGCGCGGGTCGGTCCGCCTCGCATCGCCCTTCTGGCGCGGGAACTTCCCTGACGATGCGCAAGAAGTTCGTTTACACCTCCCTCGCCTCGGAAAACCGCAAGGCACTCGCCCGGTCGACGCCGATGAGCCGTAGGCGAGCCTCCTGGCGTATTTGTCCGGCTGGGCGGAAGCGAAGGTCAATCCATGCTGAGTACGGGAAATGATGGCGAGATCGCTGTCGAGGCTGCGTAAAGGTTGGCGAGAGTTTGCGCTTCGATTCCCTTGGGTCGCATCCACCAGCAAAGATCGCCCTTCGCATGCGCGCGCGAAGCGAACGACTGTGACCCTCGTAGGAAAATCAACGTGGCCGGGAGTGTCGATCATGCTGAGGGCGTAAGGCTCACGCCGTCAACGATCCACGGCAGGCGGAACGGCCTGGGACTTAATCGTGATCCCGCTCGACGCTCAATGTCCATGCGGTCGGCGATACTGGTCTCGCATGATGCGCTCACTCGACGATCCTGCTAGCTGGAGCATCCCGTCGGCCAGCCGTCGACTCTGCTAAGCGATCAATGTGGGCGATGATGCAGAACGGCGGATACGCGACGACGCCGTCGAAGCGCGTGATCTCGCCGGAAGAGATGCGGGCACGGTGCCCTTTGTCGAAACAGTCCCACCAGCGTAGTGCCCGTCGCCGTAGGTCGCTTCCCGCTACCATGCGTGAGTTTTGCCTAGAGGCCCCATCCGCGCGACCGCGCGCGTAGGGAGCCGAGCTTGAAAATTCAGTCCTGCGCGGAACTGGCCGCCCCTTCTGTTGGAAACTGCCTTGTGATCCGACAATGGTTAGCATGTTCCTCACCCGGTCTCGCTGAAAGATTTTCTTCCAGTCATCGAACGGATCGCTCGGGCGCCTGCGAACGCCTCGTGGGCAACGCCTCGTCATCGACTGGCCTTCATCGCGCTTCTTTCTTCGCCTCGGCGGCGACCGCCTGCTGTTTACCGCATTGCTCGTCACAGTGCTGGCGACAAGTTCCTGACCTCGACGCTTTATATTCGCCTGGCGCCGCAGGACGTCTCAAAAATGCGGTGGGGAGTGGGAAAGGGAGTGAGGTACCGACGGCGTCGTCTCCAGCTTCAACGAATCTCTTCAAGCTCGGAAGTCCGGGCCCCGGCAGCGTCAAACTCGAATCAGATCATCGTCGTGGATGAAAGGGACAACGTGATCCCGCCCGGGCCTTCCCTGATCCCTCCAGCTGACGACGAGAGACGATCGCCCTTGACCGCCAACGGAGGCTGCGCTGAGGCCGCGCGGCTGCGGGAGACGCGGGCGCATTGAAGCCGCCCAGCGTTCGGCGATCGCGCCGCCGGCGGTCTGGTCAACGCCCATCTCGCGCACGACCTGCGCATCACCCTCGTATCCGGAATCCATCACTTCTCCTGTCGATACCCGCTGGAGCACCTCGCCGTCGCTGCTTTCTTGACGCTCGTTTCCCAGCTTCGGACGCCCGGCGCCTTTCGCGTTCTCCAGCTCCGCCACGCATTAGTTTTCTAGCCTCCACGCCGATATTGCCTCTAGCCCCCAACTCCGGTATTTCCTCTCAGCCTGCGCCGACATTCCTCCCAATTCCGCTTTACTCTCCGTCTCAAACTCGTCGGATTCGCCTTCCCGGGGCAATCGGTGTGGCACGATAGGCCCATGGCACTTTCACAGAAGCCCAGCTAAAACGAGGATCATCCTTCACACGCACGAGCACGTAAGCGCCTGATCCCGAATATCGCGGCGGAATCGTCATGATTGTCCTCGCTGCTGTCGCCCTTTTGTCTATATGCCCGACGGTTGGAGCCCCGTGGAACTTGGACGATTCTCATCCTTTTGCTCATCGGCCTCGTGGTTTTCGTCGGCTGGTCTGTGGTTGAAATGGATCACCGATAGTACACGGTGACCAATCGCAGAATCATCACCCGCAGGGGAATCTTCACGAAAACGGGACATGACATCCCACTCAGCCGCATTTCCAACGTCGCCTACGAACGCGATCTCAACGGACCGCTTCTTTAAAGCGGGGAACCTTTGAATTGCAGACGTCGGCAGACGAACCTCTATCTTCGCGACGTCCCCAACGCCGAGCAGGTGCACGTCATGCTCACGAATCTTCGCCAGCGATGAGGCGCTACCCTGCGGTCGAAGCGGACGAAATCCATCCTCACGGAGCCCTCGAACGTCTGATGGCGATTCCTCGTCTTCTGAAGCAACTCGCGTCGGGAATTATCGAATCGTTAACGTCGGGGAACTCGAACTCGAGGCTCTGCCTCCGAGTCGAAACGCAAAGCCAACTCGAACCGAACGCAATCCAAGGCGCGAAAAGCCCGGTCATTCTGGTTCGCAAGGCTCGGCGAACGACCGAGGCTCGGCGCAACAACGCCACCGGGCGCGCCTACGTCTGCGACTCTCAGGACAGTCCGACGGCGATGGGGCGAGTTCAGTCCCATCGCTGACATGCGCACTCTCCTCTGAGCCTGGGAGCCGATGATCTGCCGAGAGTTCATATTCCGGTGCGCGACCGGCATTGCCCGCATCTCGCGTACACGCTGCAGCAAGACGAGGCCTCCTGATCCCGGAGAAGCCGGGCGGACGTGGGTGCCTTTACGAAGATCGATCAGCCAAGGCAAGGATCGACCTGTCCTCGTCCTCGCTGAGCTCGAACGCTTACCGTCTTCGTTCAACTCCACATCGAAGGACCGACGCTCGCGACGCCGAACAAGAAGCGTGCGCAATGGCCGTTTCTGGATTGACGTCGGCTCAGAGACTGATTCCAAGGGCCGTCCTCGAAGCGAGAATCGATAGGTCAGCGTTTCACCCGCTAGGATGACGGACGCGCGCGGCCGCCTTGATGAAGGCGGTTCACAGAAGTCGTATCCGCCATACGCCGTTTCCACAGGTAGCTTCTGATAAAATCGCCTCTGGACTTTACACCGGTCGGGTGGCAGGTCCATTGCTGACGGCACCCACGGAGCCCCACTCTCGTCCCGCCGAAGGCGAATCCCCACCGACCATGACAATCTATCGCCGTACGGCGATTGAGTTGAAAGTAGACACGTGGCAACATCGAGTCGCAGACGAAGCGCATTCTTGGTTTAACGAGAGCGCTGCTCCGCAATCAGGCTGCTTTTGTCGGAGCTGAAGACCCAGCGCGCGTGCGACCTGCAAGGCCATCACCGCCGGCGACGTCGAGGGTGGTGCGAGCAGCGTTGCGGGTAGCCACCCGCAAGCTCGCTGGACAAGGCGGTTTCCAAGCGCGTTATCCACAAAAATCAGGCTGGCTAAGCGCGTCCAAGCTTGCAGTTCAGGTTGCCAAACTGGCCAAGCAGGAACGCTCCGAGTAACTTGCAGTAGGCTCAGACGAGGGCAGCGGCTCTCCGCCGCTGTTACTCGTTTCCGTCATTTTTCCCCACGAAAGTATCGCGCCGCCAGAACTCCACACAGCACGCCCATTCCGATCAGCAAGGCAGCGGACAAACAGCTGTTGATCCAGCCCTCCTTCCCACATGGCCAGACCCTTCGCACAGAAACGTCAGCTGTGTGGAGCGGGGAAAAACTTCGCAACCGCGCGGCCACTTTATCGGGAGCTGGGAAAGGGGAACCGCCGCGCGCGAAAAGGTGACATTGGGCGTAAACGAGGATGTTTCTATCCCCTGCGCCGCGCCTGGGAGGGCAAGAGCCCGGCCAACAGGTATCCCAGCGCCATGAATGAGCACAACCTTGAGCGCCGTGGCCAAAAGTGACGTTTACCACTCCCATAACATCGGCATCGACGCCAAATCCCACAATCGCCACCCTGCAAAGGCAGGCCATCGACAGCAAGCTTAGGGCAACGCGAATAGTCAGATCAGCCGAGATGTAGACCGCCGGGCGAAGCGAAAGTCGTCGACTGGAACCTCTGAGAACTCCTTTCAGTCCTCGCTGCGTCACGAGATCGACGGAAGAATGGATGGTCGCCGCGATGGCGATGACGATACTGGGAAAGCCGTAATGTTCGCGTCAAGGAAGCCTGGCTGCCGAACCCTTCCTCGGGTCATTACTTTCCGAATATCGCCCCAGGCGACCAGCATGAACACAGGAGCCGAAGGCGATCATAGATACGACGTTCGCTCGCTGCCGCAGCGCAGTGGTTGTAGTCTTGAGAATTTTTCGAAGACGCGCATGTCAATCCCTCCCTCATCGCGCGGCCCGTCAGGGCGAGTAGAAGACGTCTCTCAAGTGAAGCTTCGACGTTCTTCAATCTCTTCTGACCTGCCGCGCCCGCGCCCTCCTATCGCGCCGGTGGGACAGCCTGCCCGGGAAATCCGCCGACGGAATGCAGCCTCACGGTCATGCCGTCGATCGCTACGTTCGAGATACCGGCAACGTTTGCGGAATGCTAGGGTCGACCGGCCGGTCGGCCTTCAGAGTCACGAGACTGGCGCCGCCGAGCCGGGCCACGAGGCCCGCGACGGCGTTCCAGCGCGATGATCCGTCCGCGATCGACGCCCATCGCGCCCCTGTCGCACAAGGCCTCCGCTCTCCATGTAATGGGCGGTCAGGCGACCACCGTGCACCCGGCGCTCCCGGGATCGAGCGGACACGTCCCACATCGCCAGCCGCGCCTGCGGATCCAGCGCGCCGTAGCCAGTTCGTCAAGGAAGACGATCTCCGGCTGGCTCACAAGCGCAAGCGTTGGTCGACATTGTGCCGGCGCCTCCCCGAGAGTTTTTCGACGTAGGAGCCTTTTCATACTGGACTAATCCGAGCTCGGCGGACGAGCTCGT
>BNJV01001884.1_pt1 | contig 138495 bp, 181 predicted proteins | sample 8540591 | NCBI WGS metagenome assembly BNJV01 (sample SAMD00202457, study PRJDB9452) | human saliva metagenome | host: Homo sapiens | reverse complement strand
TTCCTTTCTTTATACAAATCTCTAGTGAATTATTTTGCCATTCTGAGTAAGGAACAGCCCTTCATTATCTCTCTGAAGATTAACAACAAAATCATTCTTTCACTTGTCGTGGAAATGATTAAAAAATGCACTGATATTACCTGAAAGCATAAAGCATCAAGGCTACCTGTCTTTCAAACAAGTCTTGACATATTAGTAACTCCGTTTTCGGTAACTACATTCATTCTCAAAAAGCTTAGAGCTTCATTGCACTATTGAAACAATATCATCTCTACTACTATATGAGCCTGGCTGCATGCAGTCCAACACATCCTTCTTTAAGCACAGGCACCTTATACTTTTCTCGATATAGCTAGTAGTACTACGTTTCTTTGCTCTCGCACACCTTTGTACTTCCTGCTGCTTCCTGCTCAGGTGTCCGGCTCTTTTTGCATATCCTGCTGATCTGTCCCATTTCACCGAGGTCAATCTTTAAAGTTAGCACCAAGGCTCCTTCCTGCTCTACCACAGGCCTTGTATCAAGGCATCTACCCGCACACCAAGGCAGCTTAGCCATGGCCTATGGCCTGGGAGTCACAACTCAACACCTATGATGATAAGCCTTGGGAGAAATGGTTCCACAGGTGTCATCATCATAGGGAAGAGATTTTAGGAAACTTAGCTGCGGCATTAAGTACCTGCCACTGTACACAAGAAGCCTGAGAGGACTGTACATCCATCTTCTGTGCAAGTGGTTCTTGGTATCATTTCAAGCGAAACCGCCTGAATACCGTCACTTGCAAATTTATTTAACAGCTCTTTTTCATTAAACGGATCACAAGTGATGGCTTAAATGTAAAGGTGTCCTTCTTTAGCCCTCTCCGTACTTTTCAGGTTTAAGATACGCACAACAATCTCCTTTCTCGGCATATCCCGCCCTCATTGCTTGATACAATCTCCAGCTCTCCCGCTTCCTTGTACGCTTCGTCTGAAAAAACCTGATTTAATTCCTGCTCCGCTTGCAACCTTGAATGAAAATCCCATTCCTACTAAAACTTTTTTATATCCTTGGGTACCATATAACCCTCTGGTTTCCAAACATCAGATTCTTTTACAAATCAACAATACCCCTTCTTCCATCTTATATTGTCCTTTCTTAAAAAGTTTTTAGTTTTCCTGTTGTCCGGTATACAGTGATAATACATTGTGCATTTCAACCAAAATTCTTTTATTTTTATTGCAAGAAAAATTATATATATCATTATTTTATTTTAAAAGTATTAGTATATTATGTAAATAGCAGATTATTTGTGGTTCACCTTATATTATTGTCATTTTCTTAGCCTACTATTATTGATGATTAAATCAGGATGTGAGAATCTAACTTTTTTTTTATATTAAGTCTTTTTTCCTGCAAATTTTATATCTATATTAGCCCAAAGCCCATTAAACATTGATGCCAGATTGTGAAGAATTTGTGTATAATTAATCTTTTATTTTACAGTCTTTTGTTGTATAATAAGTTGATAATACATACTGACGAGCAAGAAGCTGTGTGCAGGAAATGTGTGTGGATTATGGATTTTCAATAATATAAACCATCAGGACCATCTATATGTTTATAAAGTTTAACTGTTTTGCGAAGGAAATACCGGGCGTCAACAATCTGTCTCTTTCAGGGAATAAAGATTTAACAAGATGAGCTTGCTGTTCTCCTCTACAGAGCATATATGATTATCTCTTGCCTAATGGATAGGTCTACCTATGATAACTTCCTTACCGTGCTCGAAAATCAATATAACTGCATCTACCAACATTGTTGTTGAGAAGTGCAGGAGGAAATGTATGAGTTGTTAAAGGGAAGTTTCTTGGTTGTCTAAAAGAGAGCTAAGACAACCAAGCTTTTGTCAAGATATTGGATGAAAAATAATTATGGTTGAACTAGAAAGCAGTAACCTCTACAAGAGCACTTGGCGAAGGTGTGCTCTAATGTATGCGATTGCATAAGAGGGTACGATTATCTGTCGAGATAGAATAGCAAATCGCGACAAGCTCCCTTTCACTTAAGTGATAAATGTTTATGGTGATATGAAGAATATGCTCCTTGGAAGCAGCGTAGATACTGGTTTTTCTTTTAAGAACTCGCCTGGGAGATAATTAGCTGGCGTAATTTTCACGAACGCAAAAAAGGAACCCCAAATCTGCCAAATAGGCTATAAAGATAGATAAAGAGTTTTTCAGGTCTTGGACTAACAAGAAGCTGTACACTGCGCTATCTCTTCATGTTCGCAGATGAAAAGCACCGGGTAGAGAGCTCTTATTACCCCGTGAACAATCTTCCCTCAGTAAGACTTTCCAGTCTTGGCTTTACAAAGGAGGTGTACTTGATTTCTGATAAACAGATGGAGGACTGTTTTCAGTATTCATATATTAGATGAAATTAAAGGGACTGCCTACCTTGAATATAAGGCTTAAGATAGTGGTTTCCATAAATGCTTACTTATTGAAGCAGTTTTCTATTGTAACCGGTCCTTTTTATTTTTCATTTAGCTAAAGCTTAAGCTTTGTACTTCTATCTCTTCTTTTAGCTTCTTCTGACCTCTTGAAGCAACCTTTTTGTAATATGAAGTGAATACACACCTCATCCTTTGCATATGCAAGGCTCAGAGGCTCAATCTGAACTTCATTTTGGATGAATCATAACTATTTACCTTGAGCATACCTAGAGGTCACATACATATTGTTGCTGTTGTTTACTGTCCTTGGGTCAAGAGGTGTATGTTGAATCTCACTCTCCACACAAGTTACCTGTCTTAAACTTAAGTGACTACCATGTCACTGCCTGGTCAAGCCCTGATGTAGACTCAATATCAAGATAATTTATAAACCCTATCCTCAATTCATAAAGGTTGACCACCATTCTTAAATGTTGCTTCTGGATCCATTGGAAACTCCAATATATCAACTATTTCAGCTACTACATGTTTTATGTTTCCTGAATTATTCCTTTCTCCTCTAAAGGTACGGGAGGGGTAAGGAGAATCCGTTTCAAGCTTTATACTTGCCAAACAATTTTTTTAACTGTTTCCTTAGTTTTCTTCAACGTTCTTAAATGTAACTACACCACTTATTCCTATGTAAAACCCCTAGTTTACAAATCTCTCTCAGCATCTCAGCCGAATAAGAATAACAGTGGATAACTCCTTTATTATAACCGAAATCGCAGCAGTTGTGAGTGTCTCAGCCACCGCATCCCTGCTATAGTCCGCTTGAACTTGTTTAACTCTTTGCAAGTTCAAGCTGCCTCCCAAACCAACTACTGCCTCTTTCTTACTTCTTCGTTTTTCTGCCCTGCTTCTCTTTCAAAGTAGTCGAGACCGAGTTTCACCTATCCCTACTGCCACCTGCTTTTGCAATCTCCCTAGGCCTCTGAGAGCACTCTTCGTCAGACGAGGTCTTTTTAGACTGTCTACATCATCAGGATGTACTCCAACTGCTGCAAAAACTCTCTCAAATGCTCAACCACGCTGAGGTCACTGGTCATAAAGGTCAGCGCAATATTGGTTATGTAACCTGAGATGTCAGACGAGAGTAGAGCTTTCTATCAGCTCTTTTACTATCCTCGTCGCTCGTCATACCAGTCATGGTGCGCGTGCGTCTTTCAAATATATATATTCCAATTCGGTCTCCAATTTCTAGTATCAGTCGTAGTTTTACATGGACACTCCTGTAGAGCAGGCTTAAATCGCATGCCCATCGCCCATTTCACACAGTCTTCATATGCCAGATTTGGCCTGGTTTAAGTTGGTATGGCGCTGATCTCTAAAGATTAAATGCCTGACCGGATCTGTGCCATGAGCCCATAAAGACTCTACTGTCTGTATCCGGCTACTTTTCAGTCAAATAATCAAGCATTTTTACGCCATTATCTGTAAAGGACATGTTACATGGCATTTTCTATATGACCTGCCTCATGGTCAGCTCATCTCAAGGGTCAGTTAAGTATGACTTCTCATCATCCTTTCAATGCCTTCGTATGGCTCCTCTGCGCACCAGCACGATATGATGTAAAGGCTTAGCATGAGTGAAAGCAATCGTAGAGTCAAAGACGACATTTGTTAGGTAGAATGGTAAGTATAAACTATGATTATACACGAAGCTAGCTTGGTCTCTTACTCATGATAGAGTCTCTCTTTACAATCCGTATTCAATCTCTTTTGCAGGCAAAACTGGCGTTGTCAGAAATAATCGTCCGAGTTTACTTACACTCTGTGGTATCATAGTTGGGATGTATCGCGCTCAAGAGCGGGCACCAATTCGCCTTAAGTGTAAGAGTCTCTCACCTGCTTGTCAGGAAGTTTTACTTCATACCAAGGATTTCCTGCATCTCTAAGTATGGCCTCGGTAATTTGTCCTTTTGTAAGGAAAATCAAGCTCAGCTGAGTTGGTAAGAAACGCCATTTTGCAGCGTCCTTCTCTGTGCAAAGAGGCTTTGAATTAACTTAAAGCATCAGCTCCCTCGTCCTTCACCTCTACAGAGCGGTTTTCGTGGCATTTAAGATTGACTCACCGCACTACCTACATTGGGGCAGCATAAAACATTTTGGCGGTACGAGGCCGCTATATATAAGGCACTACGAAATAATACTGAACCGCAATGAGACGTGCTGCACCATAATCCATATTCCGAGTACTGCCATCATCTTGCCACCTCTTCCTGCATGCATAGAGGTCATATCCGCCAACGGGAACCTTCCCTCTCTCAAAGCAGGAGGTCATGGTGCTAGGAGAGTTATGTAGTAAGGAGGTTGGATACCACTGTAATAGGCACTGACCGCTGTTTCTTCCTCTCACGGGCAGCCATATCCACCTTTAGAGATATCCTCGTTTATTACCTCTACATTGTCGCATAAGCTGAGAGAGTATCTTTTAGAATTTTAATTAGCTTCCTGTCTATCTCTGCGCTATTTACCCACGCACGGCCTCGCATGTAGATACTGGGTTGCAGTACCTATGCCGGGACCAATCCTCAAGCACTCAGGTCTCATCCTTTCCTATGTCGCCGCATCACTACTCTTTTCAAGGTACATAGATTGTCTATAAGAAAGTTCTGACCAGACTGCCTGAAAGGTAAAATCATACTTTTTAAGGAAGTATGGCTGTTATTGTATTTTGTGGCTGTCCCAAATCTGCCATTCAATCTCCTCTTTAGCGAATCTCTGCTCCACTTGGCATGGTATTTTCAGGTGTCATAAGAGGTAACCTCTGCATCCTCAGCACAAAGAAGCATTCCATGACAGTACTCTGCAAGTTTGGCCGGTTTAAGATTGGTACCATTACCTTCCAACCATGTCTTCAGCCTTATAATTCTTTCAGTTCTGAAACTATCTGTAAGGTCTTACTTCCAACCTTTGCAGAACAAAGCAGTTTCTTTTGACTTTTGGTACTATTCACATTTAATATCTTCTACCTGGAACTGGCACTTCATAAAGTCATCGAACTCAATCGAGCCCTTCAAACCTCATTAGCCTCAGCACTTTCAGCCTTAACCTCCCTGCCATAGGCTCAAGAGATTCTTGCCTCTGCCTCATTTGCCTTAAGCAGGTTGATGATGCTGTCTCACTGCTTTATAAATTCTACCCCTCAGAGCCATCCTGGCAATCTTTTCTCAGCAAGAACCTCTTTTACATCCTTTTTCTTTGCAAATAACATCTCTCAGGGGTTTCTTCTACCTTTGTTCATTCCATTTTATTGACCCGAACTTATCAAGCTCACCAAACTCACGAAGCTTTGAGTTAAATGCCTTAATATCTTCTCTGAAGTCTCGAACGTGAATATGAATATAAAAGTGACACCCTAGGTATGCTCTCTGAAAGATTGTAAAAAGCACCACCTCTTTCAGGCAGGGCAGCTTATCACCTCCTCTTTAGCGGTATCCAAGCTCAGTCTCATCCTTATACTTATTGCAGCGCTTAAGAAATAAGGTAAATGTCTCAGAAATCGCATCAGCAGCACGGAGTTCCTTCATCTTGTCAACTACCTTGGAGGCAGTTCGGCGATTTCCTTGAGCTCAACCTGACTCTTCTACTCCTGTGAACTCAGTTCCCATTAAAGTACTTATTACTCACATTGCTATTGGTATAGCAACACCAGATTTGCCAAGTGTATTATGAGGTCAGGTTATGTAGCCCAAGAGCTCCATGAAGTGATTACTCCGTCATTTTCATAAGACATTTCGTGGTACAAGTAGCGCACGACATCTACTCAAGAGGTCTGCCACTCAGCGTCCGCAGATAACATTTCCTTTGACCTCCTTTTCTCCCACACCCTGCAAAAGAGCCAAAGGATGTCCGAATACCTGTAGGAAGAGGCTCATCAGGGTGCCATAAGGAAGATAAGGCCAGTATGGTATGGAAACGGATATGTCCTTACCTATAAGATGAAGTCCGCAGAGCCAGTATTTCTTATAAGGTCTCCATGGTTTCCATCTGCATCATAGCCAAGACCTGTGGTATGACGAAAGGGCATCAAGCCATACATAGACTGTCTTAGGGTCAAAATCCACAGGTATATACCCCAGGTAAATGAGGTTCTTGACACTACAAAGGTCTGAAGCCCGGGAGTGGGAAGTTGTTCATCATCTCATTTTTCTTGAGACAGGCCTGATGAAGTCAGGATTATTGATATGTTCCAATAAAGCCTGTCAGCATACTTGCTCGGATCTTTTAGAAGCTCTTCGTTCTGCAGGATGTACCTCTCCGTGTGGCACTCAGGGCATTTCCCGTCCTACAGCTGTGCATTGCATAAAAGCTAGCACTCACTACAGCACATTCCTCTTTATATGAACCCTTGTGAGATATCACTGCCTTTATCATAAAAGCTACTTAAAGATTTTCTGCACCGTCTCTCGTGGGTCAGGATCATCAGTACAGATGGAGCAGCGGTCGTGAGAGGTGTTGCAAAGGTCCCAAAGGCGCTTTAACCTCTGCGGCCACGCTGTTCACAAATTCCTTAGGTGTCCATCTCCCTGCTTCTATTGCTCTCGTCTCTATCTTCTGTCCGTGTTCATCTGTTCCGTCTCGAAACACATCATAGCCTTCTTTACGCTTAAATCTGGCTATTGCATCTGCAAGAATAATCTCGTGGTATTGCCGATATGTGGCTTTCCTGAAGTATAAGCTTATCGCTGTTGTACATAATAATGGTTTTCTCTGACATTTTTCTCTCCTGTCTTTTATACTAGGTTTGCCTTTTAAGTCTACTTTCCTAACTGCATTTCGGTCAACTGTATCAATTTTTCCTTTCTTGGCTATCCAACCGCTGAGTGATGATATACAAGCAATGTATAACTCCAAACGTAATACCTCCTACTCAAAGCCGTGGCCTTCTATGTTCTTCCTTTGTGCTCGGTTTCCCTGAGTCATTACCGCTCTGACATTGTTTCTGATTGCCAGCCGCATCAACAGCCTGAAGCTTGATATCATTTTCACCCACCTGGCGAGCCTTTGTGAGTGAAGCTAAAAGCTACCCTTCTTTTTACATCTTTTCTCTGCCATTCATCAGTGAGGGTGGCATCTCTCGAGCGACTCGCCGTGACACGTCTTGCCTTGTCGAGGTTACAGCGGCGTCTATGACCCCATCCAGTACCACCTTTGGTTTTGACCGGTGTCCGATTACCATCTCTTTTGGCATGTAGTTTCACATGTTGCCATTCTCTCATCGTTACACTATAACTATCTCCATCATCTGCGCGTCAGATACCGGCACGGTGTAGGTGCCGCTCGCCTCAGAAATCGCAGCTTCGGACTACGATCATCTACTTTATGTCCACTTTACGGTTACCGGTAACATATTACGTCTCTATCGGTATTTCATCTTCATTAGATATCTCTCTTGCACCACGAATCTCACCATGGCATTTGGCTTTGTTTTCATCAGGCAGGTCATAAAGCTTTAAAAAGTCTCCGTTGTGCCAGAATTGATATTTGTATTCGCCACATGGTAAGATGCATTTTCTATACCTTCAGGTATGTCCGCAGCAGCGGGCATTTTGGTATAATTCTTTGAGAGCTCCTCCAAGGTATCGCTGTTGATATACCGACCAGATAGTTTTTAATCGTCTTCATCCAGCACTCATCTCAGCCTTTCATAACCACACACTGCCTAGTACGCCCTCAACCAATGGCTGCTCAATGTCTTCATATCTCTCATAAACCTCTATGTCAGCTAAATACCTGTCTCCCCGACACACGTAGGCAGGTCGCTCCAGTAGTTTTCTCAGCGATGCGATCTTGGATACAAACTTAAACCGTAATGGTAGCCTGAGTTGGAGCACTCACATTTATCTCTTCTCCACTTGCACCTGTACTCTTTTAACTTAACGTCAGGCCCAGTCAGTATCTGTTTTTAGTAGAATAATATGCTGTATTGGCAAGCTTGTCTTTTGTCCACTCCAGCAACAGGTGCAGCCTTCAACAGTCACTATTGCGCGCGCTTGCTCACACCTTCCTGTTCACCATCCTGCTCCATCGAGAGTTCACTAGAAAGCCTTCCCCGTCAACTGGGAAGCTCTCAAGTGAACACTCCTTTATAGGTAAAAGGTAAATGTAAAACACAAAGTAAAGAAAATAAATACATATAATCTTTCTTTTTATTCATAGTTTTTATCAAAACCACAAATCAGGCGCGAAAACCTCTGCTTTTCCATGGCAGAAGCTACCAAAAGTTTCTATCCAGGTCAAGTCCCTTCTTCCATAGGTAATGCCTGCATATACTCTCTGGGTATTCTCTCATAACAGGCTCGACTCATCTCTGTCTTTGCCACTTCTCCAAAGCTTTCCATGCCAAGTTTCCTTGGGATGCCTTTCAGGCATCTGTCTCCTCCTTTCTTTTCTCCACTCTCACCAGTGCAGTTAAGGCATCTCTGCTTACATGAGTATGAGGCTTTGCAAGATACTTACCAGCCTCACGCGGGCTGGGTCGAGGTCTACGAGCAATTTCGCTGCCACAAAAAGGAAATTGCCTGGGAACAATCTCATTTCTACGTTTCCTGTCACCTGCAAGTGCCTGTTTTTGCCAAAGCGAGATTTTCTTTGCTGTATGCTCTGTATATTATATGCGATAATCCTCCTTTTATTTGCAGAGAGTTATTCTTCTTGTGGGGCCATACGAGACCCAGCTTTCAACCAAGTCATCACCTCCAATTAACTCTGTAACAATGTAAGTATGGTGTTGCGCTCATTAGCCTGAGCAAGTACGCTGGTCTCCCGCCTCAGAAGCACCTTCTGCTGTGTAAGTTCACAGTCATTTCCTCAGCTCTATGTCGGTATCCACCACTCTCAACGAGAAACGCGCAGTCTCATATCTTCTGTCTCTAGGTTTCGTCAAGAGACTTAGATGTATGCTCAGGTCTGTTCTGGTATGCACTCAGCTTTGGCACGCTCGGCTGACGCCATTGTGATAAAGCCTTGTCCACCATCTCTATGTACTGCCTCAGCTTCCTTGTGAGCTTAGGAATTGATTTTGCTAAGTCCCAAAGTCTCAGCACCTACCTCTGTCTATGCTTACATCAAAGCTCTCCTGCTCAGTCTTAACACCCACCTGAAGAGTCATATAGCCTCGCATCAAATACTGCAAGCTCCAACCTCTCTCCACCTCTGTGTCATTCTCTCGTGGTATAGTCGCTTGTCTAAGCCCAAGCTCAAAAGCTCGTCTCTGCCTAGCGATTACAATCCTCGTCTCCATCCACATTTACAGTGGCTGTTTTCTCAAAGCCTTCATCAAGTGTAGCTTATATCCTTACCTCTTGGTGCCGGGATCTACCTTCCTTGGCGAGTCCAAGTGCGGCGCAGAGCTTTATCAGCATTATCCTCTGCAGATACTGTAGTGCCGTCTTCTAATCTCTCTGTGGCAGTTCCTTTCTATCTTGATATCTATCTTAGCTCTTGCTTCCGCGCTCTTTTGGTTGCTGTAAGAGCAATCTTATCCCTTCATCAGACCTCTGCAGTGTAGCCTCCATATACCTCTTTCACGTCAGGGCACTCGCCTGCCATTGCCTGCGAGGCTGATGCCTGCTCTTTCAGCTCCTGTCCTTAGCTTTAATGCAGTTTCTACTTTCAGCTAGAATCACCCGGTTTGATGTCTACCACTTCACCGTATAATGATGACTCTTCCCTGTACTCTTAGAGTTCTCGCCAAAGTCTGCAACATTTACAGAACCATGCAACTGTACACACTGCCTTTTAGGATCTTCGCAGCTGTCAGCTTTATATTTCCCATCCAGGTACTATCTCAGTGGAGACGAATTACCCTCAACACCTGTATTCTTTGTAGACAGGCGCCTTCCAACCTCTCCGTTAAGGAGGGTATTCTGCAAGTCTGTATCTGAGGATATCCTGTTTACCCTCAGCAAGCAGCTGATCCACTTCCTTCTGGATGGCATCTCTCGTCTTACCTGAGAAGGTATCGTTGGCTGAACTGAACTGCCAGTTCTTTAACACGAACAAGTATGGCACTTACTTCATTATTAGTGCCCCCTCAGCCTGTCTGAATAACTGATGATACCATCTGCTGCATCTGGAAGCCTCTCAATGAATGAATCTGGGTACGCATTCTCTTTAGATATAGAGAGCCCTGCCGCATCGTTCATGCTGTGTGGTTATCTTTATGGCCTGATGAAAGCCTCTGGGTGCTTTAATCGGGGTCTTCTGTCAACTCTGCCAAGATTGGTATTTTGCTCTAAGTGCTGAAATATTGTCTGTTAATCTCATTTAAAACCTCATTCTCTAGCCTCTCCTGATACCAAGAACCTTAAGTAAAGTGTGTGTCTGCCACCACCTTTGCAGTTCTGTAAATATCAGCTGTTTTGACTTGCATCATCACTATATATCGTCGTCGAAATTTGTAATTTTAAAGAGGACGCGCCAAGATGATAAGAGAATTTCACCGACCTCCATATCAAGGGTCCGCAAGAGCGCTCTGTTAACGTCTTCACGCCTTTCGTCTGTCAAGGCTCTCCCTCGATCGGTGCTTAAAATAACCCATTACCCTTTCGCACGCTGCACTCCCAAACTCGAGTCACTGTCTCATCGTGTCCGTGAGTGTATAGATACCTACCTTGCCCATATCCACCCTCAGCCCCACCCTTTCTCTTACTGTGCAGAGAGAGGTCGCCGAGCTTATCCTCATCATACCGATGAAAAGGAATGTCCATGGGTCCTAGTCTCTTCTCTTTTTACTGATAGAGTAATGAGTCTGTCTTTCTTTAACCGCCATCAGTCCTGGGTAAGCATCGTACACCTCATTTCTGACGATTCCATCATCTCTGCGTAACTGCTGAGCGCATCAGTGATACTGCTTTTTCATTTCTCTTGCGGCAAATCGGTCTCCTGTCAAACCTCGTCTATGAACTTTCCGAGCAAAGGCTGCATTTACCTCTCACTCTCTCTCTCCTAAACTCGGGCTCACTTTCACGCTACCCATGAGCGTCTTTCTTCCCTATGTCTGACCCAGGCAAGCACATTTTGAAAAATGTAGTTTCAGCTCATCAATTAGCTTTTCTACATCAGTGAGACTGTACTCTCTTGCTATTTTCTGCTTCCTTCTCTTTGTAATACTCTTCACCTACTTCACTAAGGCTCTCCTTAAGCTCTCCTGCAAAGCTTTGCATGCTCTATCTATCTGATTGTCTATCTTGTCAGCTCCGCCAAAGTACGTTGGTAGCTCACCAGAAATTATCATCTACCTTCTCATTAAAGCCTCCAAGTTTCCTTGTTCTTACGGCTGATAGCATATTTCCCAAGTGTAAGGCTCTGGTTGGTTAGGCTCCACTTCCCACTGCAGCATCATCTCCTTTTCAATCTGGTTAAGGAGGCGGTATATGCCTATATAAAGCCTCCCTTTTCAGTCTCGCTCTACTTCACCGCTTCTTTTGAGATTATACAGGTATCTGCTGTTTTTCATCACTCGGAATAACCTGTTCATTTATCTCCTTTGCAGCCTTAAGAAGCTCTTCCCATATCCATATCAGCGGATTGGTGCCCGATTTTATGAGGCTTGCAACAGTAGCTGAGCTTTAATTCCTTAAGAGCTGTCTCTGCTCAGGAACCGTGAGACTTCATCTTAGTAACAGACTCAACAGTCACCTCTGCCTTATTGTAAGCTAAAAAGCCTTACAGCCTTTTCCTGCTAGCGTCTGAAAGTTTCCAAAACCGCTATCTTAGAACCTCATCAATATTACCAAATGCCTTGCGTATATTGTCTCCAGGTCTGACCTCAATCTCTGTTGCACCCTTTTTCATAGGAGCGATACCAGCCTCTGTGATATGAAACAAGTGTAATCCTGGTCTCCTGCCTGAAGGTCTCAGATACAGCACCTATCTTATAATCTGAGCTGTGCTCTCTCTTGTAATTGCATAAAGAGCGTATAGATACCACGCTCTTAAAAGCTCTATCTGATTTGTGCTGTTTTCTATCTTACCTGCTCTTTTCAGTAGTATTTCTGAGAGCTTAGCGCCGTCAAGTAAGCCCTTTAAAATAGCTTTCCTCTTCTTTTCTAAGATTGATCAACAGAGTCCCTTTAGGTCGGTCACATCTATTTTTAATGCCTTTATTATAGCATATTTACTGCTGATTCCTCAGTAAGCTTAAGCCTTATTTCTTCAGAAGCTTCATTCTCTTTGTAAACTCTTCAGTAATGGTTATCTCTGTGGTACGTCTGAAATAATTAACCACATAGCCTGCCTGCCTGTTGTTTGCATTACCAACTATGACATCAGGAGTTGCCTTCCCTCGAAAGGCCATTTTGTATCTTAGAAGCAAGGTTATTAAATCCCTTTTCGCTTCTGGCTTCTTTTTAAGTTCACTAGGCTTAGATACTTAGCAGCTACACTGGCGGGAGTGATTTCCATTCCCTTGGTAAATAGCCATTTCGCTGCATCAAGGCTCTCTCATCTGCAGTTACACCCTTATTCTCAGAAGGCTTACTGCCTGGTCAGATACCTTGTCCCAAGTTTCTTCAATCTCCGCATTTACACTAACCTCGCTGTATGACTCCATATGCTCCATTTTGTAGATGTTTGCAATGGTTCTCAGGCAAGTCCGCCTCCACCATACGGCTTATGGTAGGCTCATTTATATTGGATACCACCTCTTTGCAAAGTTCACCGCAGAAGAGTTTGTCCATATTCTCTCACTGCTATCCGGAGTTTTCAAGTTGCTTTTGCTAAGGTAGAATCGCCAATTGCAGAATAGGATATTTCCTTTATATCGTCACTGCAGCACTAACGCTTTTCTGCCTAGCTTGAGGTTTTCCCTGCGTGATTTCTCTGTTTTGAACTATATTTTCAATACTCTTTGCTTACTCAAATCCGCATCGGGAGTCCCATGGATACTCCCTCGTCCTCAAGATCCTTAATCACATCAGAAGCAAAGACTTTTAGCAGTTGTATTTCAAGGGTTTCTACAGCTTTTATCAGCCTTTTCCTGAACTTATTGCTCTCTGTCTTCTTCCTTTTTAGCTTTATTCGACTGTATCACCATATGTTAGAGTCTTTGTTCTTATGTTCTTGTGAATGCCTCTCCAGAACATCTTTTCGTAAATAGGTTCCTGTACTTGAACATCTTTATCGATATCTCAAGTCCTGTCTCAAGTACCTTTGTGACTATCTTTTACACTGTTTATCTGCTAGACACCTCGTCATAATGTTTAACCTATATTAACTGCAACACCTGTGATATGCTGCGACGAGCTCCCGCACTGCATATCTTAGTTGTTCCACAATACTTATAACATTTATGTCGGCAAATCTATGTATTTTATTAAGCCTGATAATAAAGGTGAATATAAAGTACCTCCTAAAGAAAAAGATAGCAAACACAAAGGCGTCGCGTACTATGCGACATGCGTGTATTAGTCATCTTTTGCTATCGAGCACAGACGTAGCATCCCCAATGTCCAATTCCACTCACATGACAGCCAGTTCGTCTTTCCTACTCTCTCCTGTCGACAGTATTCTAGACATTTGTATAATGTCAAATAAAATATATTTAATTGAAATAATAAATTTATATTTTGCACAATTGTTATTTGGATGATATTACCTGTATATTAGCACAGTTTCTTTAATAGTTCAACTATCTTAAACACTAGCATCAACAGAAACATACTCATACTTGCCATATTAATTCATTCCACACTGTACAGATATTAGGGACAAGTCCTCTCTAATGAAAGCGAGGCTCCATCAGTACCTCCTCTGATTGGCTCTACTCTTGGCTCAATTCCAAGCTCTATCATAGCCTTCTTGGCATTTTCTACAAGATGCATATTAGGCTCAACCATTTCTTCTCATATGTGGTAAGAATCTGTAATTGCAACATCTGCTGCCTCACCGTATTTTTGCATTGATGAATTCTCCCACCTTTGCAAATAACACTTTTTAGCCTCAAACTTATCACGTCATGGTCACGGATAATATAGTTTTAACTTAGTTTTCTCAGTATTTCCTTCATTTCAGTAATATGGGATCCTCATAGCCCTCAGTACAGTAAGGATCTTCATATACAGGGAGCATAGCCTGAAATTCCATTGCTATTCTGATGGCATCCTTCATCTTCCACTAGCAGAACCCGGATGTGTGGATACTCCGTTTATAACCACTTCCTTCCGCTTGCTGCGTTGAAGTTCTCGTATTCAAGCTCTCCAAAGCCTTCCACCGTCTACTGTGTAGGCATAGTCAGCGCCGAATTTATCTACATCAGCACTTGGTCCTCTTTCTACCTCTTCATCAGGGTGAAGCCTCATTCTGATTTTACCATCACTCATTTCAGGATGCTCCTTAAAATAAGCCACCATACTGATAATCTCAACTATACCTGCCTTATCATCAGCACCAAGGAGTGTAGTTCCGTCTGCTAACTATGAGGGTTTCTGCCCTAAATTCAGGAAAGCAGGAAGTCGCACTGCCTTCATTACCACACCTAGTCCTTCATTTTAACACTATGTCCCCGCCGTCATAGTTTTCTATTTCACGAGGGCCTTATATTAGCACCTGAGATAGCATCGCTTGTATCCATATGTGCAATAAATCCAAGCACAGGCAAGTCTCTCTCAGTAGTAGCAGGAAGGGTCGCAAACACTAGCCTCATGGTCTGAAAAAGCTACCTCGCTAAGTCCAAGCTCATTAGCTCCTCCACCAAATATTTTTGCTAGTTCAGCTGCTAGCTGTACTTGGTACTTCCTCAACTCCATCCTGTGACTGGGTATCAAATGATACATATTTTAAGAAAATCTCTCTTTAACTGTCTTTTCCATCGGCATTCTCCTTTTGATATATTTTAATATCTATCATGGTGACACTCAGAATTATAAATGTCCAGACTCGACTCCGGCATCCGCTTCGCTCCGCCTAACGCGCTCGCCAGGCATTTATAATTCTAAGTAACTGTCTGGTTACGTAGCAACCCATTTCCCTTACCATTTCAGTCCTAAGGGAATAAAATTATTATCTATTTTGTTACAGTTCAATGATTACAACAATGCTAATCTGTCATTTCCTCAAACGACTCACCTCACCTATCAGCCCCGTTTGTAAGTGTGCCAGAAAGCGAATGACGCCTCTCAGCTCTGAGCTTTCTGGCACCTTACAAAAGGTAGAGCGTGACTTAATAGAGTACAAAGCTGGTTACTAATTTTATCTCCTTAGAGCCCTCTTCTTTAGCTTGAACTTGCTCGTCTTAATCAGGTCTCCATCAAATTTCTACTTCTGTAGTAGCACTCTACCTCCACAGCCACAGCTCTTACCTCATCATCAGCCGCAAGGCTTATACCTTAACTCTCTGCCGCTCTTCTTCATTTCAACCACTTCATCAAGAAGATAGGATAGCCTATTCTCTTCTCTTTGTAAGCATATAGACTCTCAGGTCAGTGAGAGTATTTCCCTGCATAACACTCTTACGCTAAGTAGCTCATCATCCCTCTTCTAGCTTTGGTAGCAAGCATCACGGATCGGTTTGTGTCAAATTCAACTCCTGAAACCAGCTTTACAAATCCCTTTCTTATTAGCAAAAAAACCATTGATTCATAAAGCACTGCAAATGAGGTGTAGAGAATAATCTCTTCCTTACCCACCTTCGAGATATTGTGTACCCAGAGTCCCCTTATCCCTAAGCCTTACCTTTTGGTATATCCTTTACTTTCACCTGATGCATATTGCCACTTGCAGTAAATATGCAGAGCCTGTCTGTGTTTCTCATAAGTATCTGTGTCGGATACTCATTGAGACCTCTTCATTGAGCCTTTGAAATGCCTGACACATCACACTCTTAGCATATCCGAAAGCGGTCTATAAGCACATATACATCTTCTTCTTTTACTTCTTCAACATAGACCTGCTTTTCTTCATTCAAAAAGCTCCGTCCTTCTAGGTCTGTCAAAGTTCTTGACATTTGCCTTCAAATCGGTCTTTATTACCTTATGAAAGTTCGCTTTTTATCTGATAATATCTTGTTATACTCATCTATATTGTTCTTCAGGTTTTCAGCCTCGAAGTAAGCTTTCAAGACCTCAAGCCCAATGAGCCTGCTAAGAGGCATAGCAAGGATGGCATCAGCCTGTGCCTCAGTAAAGTCAAAGCTCTTTGCCTCCTTTCTTAGAAGCCTCGGACTTAAATTTAATCTCAGCTATATTGCCGTTTACAAGGCAGTCCTTTTGCCTGCTTTATAGACTCAAGACCCCTTAGCACCTCTATAATAAGGTCGATTACATCTACTGCCTTGATGAGGCCGTCTACGACCTCGGCTCTAGCGCTTGCCTTTTCCAGTAAATGAGTATATTCCTTGGTGTAAAGCTCCTCTTCAAAGCTAAGGAACTCCTCCAATATTCCCTTAAGAGAAAATATCTTAGGCTGCTTATCCCTTACTGCAAGCATATTTACGGAATATGTGTCTTCCAGAGGAGTCTTCTTGAAAATGCCGTTAAGGAGATTGTCTACATTTCTTCCCTTCTTTACCTCAACTACTATACGGACATCAGCAGAGGACTCATCCCTCACATCTGCAATTTCGTCAAACACCTTATCCTTCATGAGGTTTACAAGGCTTTCCACAAGCCTTGACTTATTGCCGGTAGAAGTAAACGGAATCTCTGTAAATACTATATTTTTCTTTCCATTATCTCCGTCTTCAATTACATACTTTCCTCTTACACGGAGCCTGCCCTCACCATTTTCATATATTCCTGCTATTTCATCTGCATTTGAAATTATTCCACCTGTTGGAAAATCAGGTCCCGGTATGTATTTCATTAACTTTTCGGTTGTAAGCTCAGGATTGTCAAGAGGGCTATAGCCCCCTTTATTATCTCTCCCGGATTGTGAGGAGGTATATTGGTAGCCATACCTACAGCTATTCCTGTAGTTCCGTTGATTAGAAGAAACGGGAGCTTGGCAGGAAGGATAACAGGCTCTTTTTCTCTCTCGTCAAAGTTTGGTACAAAGTCAACAAGATTCCTATCAAGCCCTGTAAGCAGGTTCATAGCTCCTTTTGAAAGCCTTGCCTCAGTATAACGCATAGCCGCCGCAGAGTCTCCGTCTATGGAGCCAAAGTTTCCGTGTCCGTCAACCAAAGGCACTGACATAGACCATTCTTCAGCCATATGCACCAGGGCATCGTAGATGGAAGAAGTCACCATGTGGGTGGTACTTTACCCATGGTATCACCGACTATACGGGCAGACTTTCTATGCTGCTTGTCAGGAGCAAGTCCCAGTTCATTCATTGCATAGAGAATTCTACGCTGAACAGGCTTAAGTCCGTCTCTTACATCAGGCAGAGCTCTTGATATAATTACGCTTACAGAATAATCTCTGTAGGAATTCTTCATTTCCTCAGAAAAGTCCTGAATAATAATGTTTTTCCTCTGTTACCATACCTCCACTTCCTATAAAATCAATCAAAATTTTGTCCACAACCCTAATTGTCAAACTTTCTGTTCTTTTGACTATAATCCGCCAATACCGAAAGTTTGCGCTTATATGCTCAAATATAACCAGATATCTGTGATATACTTCAAAAAATCTAACCCTTATCTACACATCCACCTTCGCATATTTAGCTTCATTCATTATAAATTCCCGTCTTGGCGGTACTACGCTACTCATAAGTAAGCTTGTAACCTCGTCAGCCTCAACAGTATCGCTTATATCTATTCTTGCAAGCGACCTGGTCTTTGGATTAAGGGTTGTCTCCCAAAAGCTGACTCGCATCCATCTCACCAAGTCCTTTGTAGCGCTGTATCTCAAAGATTTTGCGGTTTTTATTCTTCCTGAATTTCTCAAGCTCATAGTCATTGAAGATATACTCTGACTTCTTCCTCTTCTTTCCTGACTTAGCCCTCCCCTGCTTAACTTCAGGCTTTTCTCCGACTCCAAGCTGAAAGATATCAAGCTGCCCTTCCTCAAGCTTCTTCTCAGGCACACTGGTAACCTCAGCACCGCTCTCCTCATAGTCAACCTTGTATAAGGTGAAGTCCTCTGTATATCTTGCCTTCTTTTATAAGATCAGGCATAAATCTATAGAAAAAATGTAAGCAGTAGGGTACTTATATGAGCCCCGTCACATCCGCATCAGTTAGTATTATAATCTTGTCATAACGAAGCTTTTGATATGTCAAAAATCATCTCCGATGCCACAGCCAAAGGTTGCTATCATCGACTTTATCTCATTATTTACAAGTATTTTCTCAAGTGCAGCCTTCTCCACATTTGAGTATCTTGCCTCGAAGCGGAAGCACCGCCTGAGTTTTACGGTTTCTTGCAGTCTTTACCGTACCTCCTGCAGAGTCTCCCTCCACGAGATAAATCTCACATTCAGCCGCATTCTTTGATGAACAGGAAGCAAGCTTGCTCTTTACATCAAAAGTCATTAAAGACTCTTAAGCACTGCATTTCTCGCCTTATCGCTTGCCGTTCTTGCACTGTAGGACTTCTGTGCAAGGTCAAGAATAGACTTAAGCACCTCTATGTTTTTATCAAAAATATCTGACTATTTCCTTTGAAACTACCTCTTCAACCGCAGTCTTGGCATCAGTATTGCCAAGCTTTGTCTTAGTCTGTCCTTCAAACTGAGGGTCAGGATGTGAGTGAAATAATTGCAACTATACCGTTACGAATATCCTTTTCCGTCAAAATTATCATCCTTTCCCTTGAGGTAGCTAAGTTCCTTGCATATTGATTCATAACTCTTGTAAGTGCAGTCTTAAAGCCTGTCACGAGAGTTCCACCATCTATTACATTGATACGGTTACAGTAGGCATTTATCTGCTCCGAAAAACCGTTAATATATTGAAATGCCAGCTTCAACCTCTATGTCACCTGACTCACCCTCTACATATACAACCTCGTCATTTATAACTTCTGCCTCACGGTTGATGTATTTTACATAGCTTTTGATACCGTCTTTTTCCTCGTATGACTTCTCCTCACCTGTATTTTCGTCAACAAAGTTGATTTTAAGTCCCCTATTTAAAAAGCTGTTTCTTTTAGCTTTTTCTTGATGATGTCAGCCTTAAATTCAACAGTTTCAAATATAGAATCATCCGGATAAAAGGTTACGCTGGTTCCTGTGTCTGACTTCCTGCAGGTAGCTACAGGCATAAGCTCGCCTTTAACCAACTTTCGTTACAGGATGTCCACCATTTTCATACTCATCTATGTAGACATTGCCATCTCTTCTGATTTCAACTATCATCTTGGTTGAAAGAGCATTCACCACAGAGGCACCTACTCCGTGTAGGCCTCCCGATACCTTGTACGCTCCTCCCGAGAACTTGCCGCCTGCGTGAAGAATGGTATATACTACACGCTCTGTAGGTATTTTCTTGGTTGGGTGAATGTCTACAGGCACACCTCTTCCATAGTCCCTTATGGTTATGCCCCGTCATTTCTAAGTGTAATGTCAATCTGTGAGCAAAAGCCCGCAAGATGCTCATCTATACCATTGTCAAGGATTTCCCATATAAGGTGGTGAAGTCCTCTTGACCTGTGCTTCCTATATACATACCCGGCGTTTTCTAACAGCCTCAAGCCCTTCAAGTACTACTATCTGACTTCCATCATAATTTCCATTCATAACTCTCATCCTATCTTAAGTCCAATAAATACTCCTGCAATGCTGCAAGCTACTGACAATATTATATAACTGCCGGCAAGCAGTAGGTTTCCCTTTTCAATCAGCTTAAAGGTTTCAAGCGAAAATGTTGAAAATGTGGTAAGCCCTCCACAAAACCCTGTCTTTAGAAGCATTAACTTCAAAGGAGACATTCCTGTCCTGTCCGCATAGGATACAACTGCACCTATGATTATAGCTCCGATTATATTGGTAAAAAGTGTATTTACCGGATAATTTATTTGCTTAATCAGGAATTACGGACAGCAGATATCTAAGTACTGAGCCAAGAAATCCCCCTATTCCAACTGACAGACATTTTATAAACATTCTTCATACCTCCCTTACTAAAACAAAATATTTTATCGACAATTTAGTATAGCAGATTAAATGCCTATTTGCAAGAAGTTTCGAACATAAGTTCTTATGTTATGTTCCTTCTGTAGTTTTTCAACTTAAATGCAATCATGGTGTTGCACCTACTTTGACAGGTGCCTCTGTTGCATTTACTATATAAAGTGTTGCACTTACCTTGAAAAATCTAGCTATTTTATTTTTCTGAACCTAATTCTTTTATAGACTCTTCTATTTCTTCAATGGATGAGTAAACTACTTTTTATATTCCTTTTCAAAGCAGTTTGCTTATTTCATACTTACTTATTCCTATTGGCTGTGAGATATTTTTCGAGTGAATATTCAGCGACTACATTATCTTTTATCTCTACAAATTAATATTCCTATTGTTTGATTATCACTATTTGATTTCATATTCTTATTTACTGCTGTTACATAAAAATTGAGTTGACCTGCAAATTCGGTTTGAATTTTTCTGTCTTTTAATTCTACTACAACATAGGAGTGTAGTTAACATATGATAGAAAAAGTAAGTCTCATATAAAAATCACTTTCTCCAACCTTTAATATGAGACTTGCCTACCGATGTAGAAAAAATCACGTACCAAGTTCCAAAAGAAAAGAAGTTATTTGATTTACTAATGCTTCTTTCCAACTCTCTTTTCATCATATTTATCTCTTATTGTTAGAAAATCAAAGTTATATGGATCTTTATTGTTTGTGGCTAATTCAGATTGGACAGCTGGTAATCTATTGTCAAAATTAGTAACTGCATTCCCAATCCTTTTTATATAAATCTCCATCAATCTGATGTTCCAAAACCGTTCTGCTCCATCCATTTTTCAATAGTCTTCTCTACATAAAATAAAGCCTCTTTGACATTTTTACACTTATACATAATCCTTTGATTATGTCCTCGAGAATACTTTTTATCCTTCTTTCAATAGTCCGATAATTGGGTTGCAGCTTGTAACCCAATTAGGTAATCATTATAAAAATATACCAATATCTAATATGTTTTAAGTTTTCGGCTGAAAATCCTTTCATATACGGAAATTCTTTTCTTAAATCACTGCTCAATAATTTTTAGAAAACTATCACCCCAAGAGTATTGCTTTTTGTTTTTCAACAATTTCTTTCCCCAAGTTCAATACAAATCAAGCAACTCATAATTAACTTTTACTGCTGCTTTTAATTGACTGAGTCTAACTTTTTCCTTTTAAATCTAAAAGTAATTTTTATATTCACCATCTCTATAATAGCTAAATCTTTTTATCCATTCTTACAAAACCATCCTCTTTTCTATCTCTCAGTTTCATCGTTGTGTATCACTATCCAAGCCAAAAATAAGCTTTAAATTTTTATTATTACAAATCCCTATCACTTCTCAACTCCTACCCTGCCCCTTCTCCAATTCTTCCTCATAGCTAACCTTCCTATTGATATATTTAGTCCTAAACTTAGAATAAATGATATTCTGCTCTGAGTATAGTCCAAAATAGCCTGACATTATGTAGCTGATGGCAATGGCAAGCAGGAAGTAGATATTGCCCTCCTTGAAGCCGAAAAAGCTCAGAAATGATAAGCAGTGAGGCGATAGGGGCAGTTAGTTACTCCTACAAAAAGCCCTGCCATTCCGCAGGCTACAGCAAGTGAAGTAGGTAAGCCAGCAACATGTGCAAAGAAGCTGCCAAGGTTGCTCCTATATAAAGAGACAGCAGTACCTCGCCACCCTTAAAAGCCTGAGCCTATACAAAGTGCAGTAGAAACATTTTCATAAAAATGAATACCAAAGCACCTCTCCTCTACAGCCCGCTCTATGACAGGCATACCTGCACCAAGAAAGTCCCTTGTTCCAATCAAAGATTGATAACAACAAAGATAATACCTCCCACAAAGACCTGCACATAGCGGCTTTTTGTGAAGCTTTGCAAAAGCCACTGCCGAAATCCCTTTAACATAAGGCGAAAGCTATACTTAAAAAGACCACAGAATATAGCTAAAAACTGCTACCTTCCAAGTAATCTCTATATCAAGTCCGACATCGATAACACTCCCAAGCTGCGCCTTGCTAAACCCATAGATGAGCCAGCCACCTTGCAGTGACAGAAGACACGAAAGCAGGAAACATAGCTGAATACTGGATGATACCTATACTCGCCGCTTCCATCGGGAAAAATACTGCCGCTATAGGGTGTACCAAATATAGCTGAAAAAGCCGCACTCATACCACGCTAATAATCATCGCTTTTTCCTCTTCACTAATTTCAGCCATTTAATCTTGTTAAGCCTGCAGCTGCCGCACTTCCAAGCTGAAGAGCAGCACCTTCCCTTCCCACTGAGCCACCGAAGGCGTGGGTGATAAGGGTGGATACAAAGATAGGTGGAGCCATAACTACAGGAAGCTCCGTCTTTGCCTGAATAGTGCTGATGACAAGATTTGGTTCCCTGGGACTTATGTACCCCTGCAAAAACGGTACAAAAACACTATAATAAGGCCTGCAAATGGCGGTCCCGTAGAGCATTTCAGGATAAGTCTTTCATAAAGTGTTTGCCCTGATGTCAAGTGCTGAAAATGCCACACTGATGCCTCCTACAAAGAGGCCTACCAATGTGGCAAATATGCACCAACGAAGCAGATTAAAAGATGTTCACCCTGATTTCTGTTACTATCCTCTTGAAACTCCGTTATAAAATTCTCCATCAAAACTCCAGTACCTTGTATTTGTAGGGTGTGGGTTTGACCACACCCATGGATCGAACTGCGTGAGCACTGCTTAACCTTGCATAGCGATGATACAGGACTGCGCGAGCACTGTATGCCCTTGCATCATAATACATTACTGAGCCTTAACTACAAGAGCCAGTTTTTGAAGCAGGCGTCCCATAAGTACGGTAATTGTTTCCAGCACTAACAGACGCTCCCTTAAGAGCTGTGGCAAATGGCATATAGTGAAAGCTCTGCCATTCCCTGTCTGCGCATTCTTACTGAAAGTAGAAGTATGAGCCGTTGTCTGAACTTAGGATATTGGAGCTGATCATGATATACCTTTCCCTGCTCCGTTGTCATTTGGTCCCAGAGTTGAAAGGACTTCCTCATATCTGGTTACTACTGTATTTGAAGCATTTTTAAGGGTGAAGTTAATGAGGTTCTCCTTGCCCACAACTCCTCCACCGCTTATTTCCCAATGAGCCCTACACTTGCACCCTCACTAACCTTAGAGTCCATAGCATTGTTAGTCATACCTCCTACAGCTACTGCTCTTATATTTCACTGTACCTGTAGTAAGGACTGCTGCCTAGAGGATAGGTAAGGAAGGTCTCGCCGTCTGCTGTTACAGGAGAAATAGTCTGAAGCTTTCCATCCGCTGTATCAAGCACAAGACCAGTGTTGCCTGTGATTACAAGGGATATCTTACTCTGTGGAATGCCTGCATTGTAAATGCTGTTACCTGCACTGTCCCTTGCCCTTACAAGTACATAGTAAGACTCAGGAATGGTATTGAGTGAACTTGTACCTCCAAAGGAATTAATCACAGTTCCTGCAGTTAAAAATGTATTGTTATCCATTACCTTCACATAACCTGTGAGTGTGCGCTTGTATATACCCATAATTTGAAGGTCTTTAATATAGCTTGGATTGCCGATTTTTAATCTGAACTTCCTTTGGTTATAGGAGTCAGCACCTCCATAGGTTATATTTCAATCTTCCTACATAGCCAACTGTCTGGTTAGGCTCCAGGTCTATAAGGAAATTTGCCGTCTGCCACAAGGTTTACAGGCTTGTTCCTTCCCAGACCGCGCTAGTCTTGCCTGCAAATCTAACATCTCTTGTAACATCATTGCCATACTGGTCAAGAAACTTGTATCTCACCTCAGCCTTCATACCACTGTCACTAAAGGGGTGGCAAGGGGTGCCTCCATATTTTCAACAACAATTTTCCTTAACTGCTGCCTGTGTGGTGGCTGGTGTCCTATCCTTTATGTCAACTCCTATTACATTGCTCTTCACACTTGGGTGGCATTCCTGCTGCTCTTTACAGAAGCCCTCACATAGACCTTGCTATGCCGTAGGTCATGCAACTAAAAAGCCTGATGAGGTTATGGTAGCAATGTCTGAAGATGCCGGGTATGGTGCAGGCTTCATCTGCAAATAAGTCATAGAAAATGCCATAGGTCTGCTTTCTTCCGGGACTGAGCTTTAACTCGTTACTACCTGCCTTTGCAGACAGACTTAAACTGGATGATTGAGGTCTGTAAACATCGTGCCGTCAAACCTGCCTGTTCCTGCTATGAAAGACTGTCAACACCGCTGTTTACATTCTACCTTACATTTAATTGTAATCTGCTTCTTATTCACTGTGTAGGTAAAGCTGATAACCGTAAGTCCGAGCTTCTTCTGCGGTCACCACACCGTCTTTTGATACAGTTGCTGCATTTTTGTTGGAAGACTTCAGCTTCCCTTAACTCCTGAGGTTCTTCCTCCTATGCTGTAGTCAATATCAAGCTTTTCTGCCCTATATAAACTTCCTTTGCCTTCCTAAAGTCAGCATAGAGTTTCGGACTACTCTTGTCGTATAAAAAATACAATTGCCGCCTTAGCCTCTTCTCTCGGTGACAGGACTGAGAAGCTGCCAAAAGCCACTGTTCCTGCAAGAAACATCGCTAAAAATTTATTTATTTCATCTTAAATCTCCCTTCGCTTTAACTTTAACTCCCAGGTTAGGGCATTCTCACTTTAACATCAATATATGTCTGAACTGTGTTAGATTTATTACCTATTTCCCACATTTTAATAAATTTCCTATTTCTTCATGTGGAAAAACTCGTATGCTACAGAACTGACAACATACCTCCACAGGCTTATCCTCTTCATAAAAGCGATGTTAATTCTTTCTCCCCTATGCTAATAAGCACCTGTTCCACTCTTTCTTTGTTGCAGTCACGGTAAAAGGATGTCTCTGTCTTGTCTGTGATTTCAACATTTAAATCTTCAAGAATGAAAGTAAGAATCTCCTCAGGAGTCATATCCTCATCAAAGCATACCTGTAACTGAAGTCACCATAGGGAATCTTCTTCTCAATGGCATCTATGGTCTCATCACTTTGCTCCCGGCATTAGCTGGATAATGAAGCCTCCTGCCCTCTTTACGCTGTAATCTCTATCTACAAAGGACTCCGAGAGCCACCACGCTTGGCACCTGTTCGCTGGACGCAAAGTAGTATGTCAAATCCTCAGCTATCTCACCTGTGATGAGGTTGGTTCTTCCCATAAGGCTCCTTAGGTCCCATATCCTGATGACGGTCAGCTCTCCACTTCCTACTGCAGCCCCTACATCAAGCTTTCCTTCCGACTTTAAGCGGAAGCTCTACATCAGGGTTATAACATAGCCCTTCACCCTTGCCTTAGAATCTGCTGTGACTATAAGGCCCTCCTATAGGTCCGTCACCCCTTTATCTGAAGTGTGAGCCTGTCATTTTTCCCCTTCATCATAAGCCCCATCATAGAGCCTGCCGAAAGAGCCTTCCAAGTGCTGCTGTTGCCACAGGCAGACTGTCGTGGTGAAGCCTTGCTTCTTCTACAAGATTTTTGGTTGTGCAGGCAAGGCTCTTACCTCTCCTCCTGCCACGCAACTGCCCTTACTACATAATCTTTCATATACTTACCTGTATGTTTTTCCTTCCTGATATTTTTCCTTAGCTATAAAGTAAAGACGCTCGCTCTCCTCCTTAGGTGCTTCCCTTGTAAATGCATCATAGACAGCCACAACTGAAGCCCTCCCTCAGCAAGAGCCTCCTTACTCTCCTCTATAGTATAACCCTTTTTGGTAGTGAATTTCATCAAATCTTAAAAATCTTCCCTTTTTCATCCTCGCTATCTTCCAGATAAATGGTGAGGTCGTACTCATTTATCCTTTCCCCACTATCATAATAATTATCCCAGATAAAGCTCATATTTTCCCTGTTTTTCAGCTATTACCCTGTCTCCAAGCAGGGTTTCGTATTTATAAATGGTATTTAAGTCAAAGATAAATACTCCGTCCTTATCAAGGTAATTATTGACCAACAAATACCTTTACAAGATCAGAGCTTTTCTAAGATATAATTAAGCCCGTCACAGATGCAGACTACAGCACCCACAGTCCCGTAGAGCTCAAATTCTCTCATATCCTGACAGAGATAGAGGATATCCCCCTCCCCTTAGTCTCCTTCTCGGCGGCTATCTGCAACATATTTACAGAGTTGTCTATCCCTATCATATCATATCCTGCTGCCTTTAGTCTAGTTGTGACATTGCCGGTGCCACAGCCCTAAGTTCAGCCATCAGTCCGCCCTTAACACCGTTTTCTTTTCAAGCAGGCCTATGAGGTACTTCGTCCATTCATCATAAGGGTACATTGTCCATAAATTTATCATATACTTCCGCAAAAGCCAAATAAGCCTCCACAATTTCTCCTTCCTGCATCTAACCTAAGATACCTTAAAAACAGGCTGATTAAGCCTCTAAGTTCATTTCTTTTCCAAGTGAAAATGAATAGATAATCCTCTCCTTAGGCTCTTTACCTGTGATTCTCTTTAAGGCGAGGGCGTAGTTATCAAGCTGAACCTTTATGTCTCTTTATAAAGCTCATCAGAACCTTTATCTCCATATGCCCTGTCAGTCTTGTAGTCCATTAAGATTACATCATCGTCCTCCATAAACCAAGCATCTATAATACCCTGTACGAGAACCATTTCCTTTCACTTCGCCGTCTCCTGCATCCATCCCCATAACAAAGGGATTCCCTGTATAGCTTATCTTTAAATGCCTTACTCATCCTCTCATACAGCCTGCTCTTAAAGAAATTCACAAAGTGCTTTATATTGATGCTCTTTACTTCCTCTTCTGTTATTTTTTTGTCAATAACAAGACTCTCCAGATAATCCTTAAACGAAGCCTCATCATAAGACCTTCCAAAGTCAAGCCTGCTAAGGATGCTGTGATATAGACTACCTCTTGCCGCACCCTCTACCTTTTCATCCTCTTCTCTCATAAATTCAGGGATATAAGCCTCAAAATCAGCCTTTATCTCCCCTTCAAAAGGAGTTTCTCCTCCTTCTTCCTCTTCTAAATGAAGTCTTTTAAGCTCAGATACCGTCATCTTACTCTTTTAGCCCTACAGCCTCATTGAAAGGATAGATATATTCTCTTTCCCTGGTGATTAACCTGCTTAATTCCTCGTAGTTCTCAGTCTCAGGAGATTTTCTATGAGATTGAAATGTCACTCTTAACCACTTCTTTTTCTGCCATTTCATCAAGGCTTTTTCATCTACCAGCTCTCCGCTCCCTTAATAGTAAGCTTGAGCCTGCCATTCTCCTTCTCCTTTATGAGTGGCAGGGCATAATAGTCTAGGAGTGAATTGGTCTTTTTGACAGCGAGAGATAGTTCTGCTCATCATTTTCCCAGATACCAAGCCTCTCCTCCACCTTGTCACAGCCTGCAGTAAGTATCAGCTTATCCTCTGCCCTCGTCATAGCTACATAGAAAGTCTTATCTCCTCTGCAACATTTTCAAGCCTAGAGCTTTCCTTGCCGCCATCTTTCTTAAGCTATAGTGGACTTTTCTCCCTTGTCTCTATATTAAAATCATCTATACCTATTCCAAGCTCCGTGGATAACCACAGCCGCCCTTGAATCCTGATTGTTCATCTCTTTGACATCCCGCTTACAAAGACAACGGGATACTGAGTCCCTTGCTCTTGTGGATGGAGAGTATCCTCACTGCATCCACCCCCTACCCTGCTTCACCAAAGTCTACCTCAGTATTTTTCTAAGCCTGTCTATATATCTTACAAAAATGCCGGTTCCGTGTAAAGAGGTGGCTTCAAATGCTTTGTAGCCTTGAGAACAAGCATATCAAGGTTTGCCGCCTTGTTTCTCCCGATGGCATAGCGCTTACAAGCTGTAAAATTGCTTTCTGTAGACTAGTTCCTTTATTAACTCCATGAGACGAGGGGTAAACACCAGTTTGACCTGTTTTTCATTCAGCCAGTCTATGAACTTTTTACACTTATCATCTTCCGAAAGATTAATCACCTCCCAGAGGGTCAGCCTTCTCTTTTTCGAGTTCATTGGCGTTATACGTAGTTTTGCAAGTTCTTCTTCGCTAAAAGCCTCCTATAGGTGAGAAAGGAGAACTGTTCCAAGCGGGATATCCTGATGTGGATTGTCAAGTGACCTTAGAAGAGCCATCGTCACCTTGTACCTCCCAAGCCGAGAAGTAGCCTGTACCTGACTCGCATGACTGCGAGACTCCCTCTGAGATAAGCACCCTTCTGAGCTCTCAGCCCACTCCACGTGGTTCTAAGAAGTATGGCATATATCGCTGAATTTAGAGGCTTGCCCTCATCCTTTTTCTCATTCATCAAGAGCCTTTGTCCTGCCTGCTACGAGATGGGCCTCCAAGCTCTATGTCCTTAGCTTTAGTAGTTCTTTTGGTATTTCGCTGTCCTTTGTCGTAAAAGCAGGACTTCTGTGAGGTTTAGGGCATCCTCCTCCTTGTCATCTCTTCCCTTAACAAGCCTTGCTGCCTCATCATAAACTATGCCTCCAAAGCTCCTCTATCATCGTCTGTTCAAATACAGCATTTACAGAGCCTATGACCTCCCCACCACTTCTAAAGTTATTATGAAGGTCTATTCTTCTTTCATTTTTCACCCTCGAGGTATCTGTTATACTTCTCTATAAAAGCTCCAGTTTAGCCTGTCGGAATTTGTATATGCTCTGCTTCACATCCCCAACCATGAAAATGTTGGACTGCCCATCTTCTTCCCTTGCTATGGAGGTTAAGATGCTTTCCTGGAGGAGGTTGGAATCCTGGTATTCATCTATCATTATCTCTGCAAACTGCTCACTATATACCTTTGCAGCCTCGGTAGGCCTGCCCTCACATATCAGTAAGTACCTTGAGGGCAAAAATGAGCCCCAGTCCGAGATATCCACCACATTTCTCTTTTCAGTGGCATAAGCCTCATCAAAAAGCCCTTGTGAGCCTGATAAGCTCTCTTATAACCCTTGCTGTAACAAGCCTTTGATTTTTCTATGTCTTCACACTCTCAGAAGGAAGTCCTCTCTTAGCTTATTTAAGCTTTCTTTGTAGGCATCCCTTATATTCTTGGCAAGTTCTTTCTTTTTCCTCATCCACATCCGGTGCCTTCTTGGTGAGAGTCTTACAAAAGCTTACCCCTCCTGCAAGCTGTATGAGCTTTTCCAAAAGCTATCAGCCTGTAAGAGAGAGTTAAACAGAGCCACATCACTGCACTTCCTGCCTCCTCGTACTGAGACGGTCCGTAGGGAAGAGGGAGAGGCTTACAAATGTCTCCGCCTCTCCTTAGCTCTATAAGCATTTCCATAGCAAATTCAAGTAAAATTTCTCTCAAAACTCAGAGCCTGCAAAGGCCCCTTCTTCCTGTTTGTTAATTCTTTGTCAAACCAGCTATCCTTGTCTGGCAGACTTTCCGAGAATCGGTAAACAGCTGAAGATATCAGCTCTTCAATCACCTTATCAGACTTGCCCTCTGGCAAAATATTCCACAAAGTTGATGAAGTCATCATCCTTTCTCTCATACTCCTCTTCAAGCAGGGTCTTCGATCACCTTTTTCTGATAATCACACCCCTCAGTATCATCCATTGTTCTAACTACGGGGTCTATCTCAGCCTCCTTAAAATTCTCCATAACAACCTTCTTACAAAAGCTGTCAATTGTGCTCATATTAGCCTCAGAAAGCAGGGCTGACTGCTTCCATAAGTCTTCTTGTAAGCTGTGAGTCCGGATCGTTATTTACCTCTGCTTCAAGTTTCTGATGCTATGGCAGAGCCTATCCTCTCCTTCATTTCCTTGCGGCATCCCTTGTAAATGTAACAACAGCTCGTCTATATTGATTGGGAGAGGTCTCATCAAGGATTCTTCCCATTATTCTCTCTATGAGGGACTGCAGTCTTGCCTGAGCCTGCTGCCACGAAACAAAGATTTCCCACCTCTATGCTCTATGACTGCAGAGCTGTTCATCAGTCCATTTCTTTCCATTCTCACCCTCCAGCTTAGCCCTAAGCTCCTCAAAAAGCACTTCTTATCTATCTTTTTCAGCCTGTTATAGTTATATCCCCGGCATTTTTAAGTCAAAACCACAGAGCCCTCTATATTCCACAGTAGTCACAGCCTTTTTCACTTCCCAGGATATAAGGCCTTTGGGATATATTTCACCCATTAATATCCTCTTCTTTGACTTTTCTATCTCAAAGCTCTGAGTTGTCTATGAGTTCATTCATTTCACCACTTACATAGAGTCTCGTAGTGCTGCTTGGCTCCCCGTCTTTTTAGTCTTTAGCTTAATTACATCAGAATCAGCCTGCGGGGTAAGGATGTATTGTACACCATAGCCTCGTCAATCAGCCTTATATTGTGGTTTCTGAGAGGTGATGCCATCAAATCTGAGGTCTTTTAAGGATGGCGTCTTCTCCTCCCCAAAGTCAACAACAGGATCATCTATGTGAAAATAATATGCTCTGATGGAATGATGAGATTGTCTTTTTCTTTTCTTTTCCCGAAACTCTTTTCTTATGTAGTTAAGATAAGTAAATAACTGCAAATCAAGCCCATAATAGGGCTCTATCCAGGTCAAGGCTTTTTACTGCCTGACTTATAATCAATTACCCTTACATACTCACATTTCTTAAATCCGCTAATTTCCTTACTCTCCGTAAGCAGGCTGCCGTCAGGAAGGTAGTCTGAAAGTACTGCATCTATCCTGTCTATCCTTCCCTTAAAGCCTCCTGTCACAAACTCCTCCTCAAAAGGCCACAGGAGTAAATGAACCTTTTTTTAATCTGGGTAAGCACAGTTTTACAGCTCTGTCAGCTATCCTTTTAAGCCTTTTCAAGCTGGTAGCTGTTGCGGGAAGAAGACTTAAAAGATATCATCACCATAGTCAAAGGTCTCAGCAAGGCTTTCTGCCTGAATAGCTGTCCTTTTCTCCTCTGAGAGCAGGGCAAAAGCTCTCTCCGCTTTCTACCACCTTCTTTGCAAATCTCTCAGCACCTCGTGGAGGATATTTCCTATATCCATAGGGCTGGTTTCATATTCTTTTCTCTCCCTAAGCTTTGAAAGCTATCTTTATAAAATGAGCGTAGGCACAGGAAGAAAAAGAGCTCAAAGCCTTGTAACGCTGCCCTTTAGCTTCCCATAAGATTCGCTGCAATATCACTCCTCAAGGCTGTTCCCATGTGCCCTTTGAAAGCTGTTCCACTTATTATTTTTGTTGTATCTGTCATCCTTATGGGTCTGATAATATTTTTATCAGATTTATAATGGTTTCATCCTTTAAGTCCCTTTTGTTTAACAGCAGTAAGAATTAGTCCCCAGTCCACCGTCTTTCCTGATTTCATCAAGTAAAGATGAGGCTTTAGGGCTCTTCATTCAAGCTATCCTTACTAAAGACTGCCTTAAGCCTCGTTACAAAGACCGATGGCTTAGGGGCTTTCCCTCCATATCCGAAACACTGTAGGGATACATAGAACCTCTCTGTAGGCTTGGTAAAAAGCATATAGATATAAAACTGCTCCCTAAAAGGCTCTTTCTTTTTGCCGTAGGAGCAAGCTCAGTATCCAGGCTACTAAGTTTCTCCTTTTCAGCATCTGTTATTATTCCCCTGGTACTTCCTGACTTTTGGTACCTTTCCCTCATTAAAAGCCGAGACAAAAAGCACCTTTGATATCCTTAAGTCTGGTACGCTCCACGTCTCCAATTACTATCTGGTCAAGCCCCTGGCTGGTATGAAAGCCCGCCTTTTCCCTCTGCAAAAGCCTGATTCAAGTATAGTTCTGAAACTCCTCTATGCTAAGCTTTTCATCTCCGAGAAGCTCATAGAGCTTATCAAAGACAGACATTACTATCTTGTAGCAGGCTGCATATTCTTTAGCAGCTATCATCCTTCCTGCGCTTTCAAAGCCCGCACTAAGCTTCATAAGCCTTTCTTCACAGCAAGCCTCCACCACAAAGTTATAAAGCGCTGTGATATAGTCTGACGCTAAAGATGTCTTAGCTTTTAAAACCTCATATAAAGGGGTAAACTTCTTTACAAGATTATCCCTTATACTCTCAGCACTATTTTTCCTTCATCTATGGGCTTCTACACTTAGAAAAGCTGTTTCTGATACCTCTTAAGCCCCTTTATTCCCCTTTCTTAGTATATAGTTTTCAAATATGTCTACATCCTTAATATCCACATCTGCAAATCCGCTTCTTAGGGTACCTCATTACTGCATCGTATGTAAAATTTTCCTCTATAACCAGTATCGATGCCTTTATATATTCCACAAAGGGATTGTCTGATATGGTTTTCTTGCTATCGAGGAAGTATGGAATACCCTTAGCTGAAAGTGTGTCTGCAACCACTTCCCCGTATTCTTCCATATCACCTGTAGCAATAGCAATCTCCCTGTACCTAAGCCCCTCATCTCTTACAAGAGATAAAAATAAGCGGTATAAAGGCTCTCTGCCTCTTCCTTTGGATTCTTATAGACAGAAACAGATACCGCCCCTTTTTCCTGTTTAATCTCCTTTATAGGATATCTAAATATCTGTTTTCAAGGAGCTTAGCTCACCCTGTCTTTCCTTCATAATCAGCAATTATAGGCTTAGCTATATTTCACTTTTCTGTCTTTTTGCAAGTTTATTTACCCTGTTTATAGTATCCTTACTTGGGTGAAACAGGCTGAATTTCTCATCATTTTCACTGTAGTATTCTTTTCTCTGAAATAGTAAGTGTAATGAGTATATGCTCTGCCTTTAATAAAAGCAAATCCATGACTTTAAGCTGTACAGGAGTAAATCCCGTAAACCCATCAAAACAGATAACCGCACTCATCAAGGAGCTTTGACTTTCCATCTCCCAGCAAGCACATCCAAAAATCTGCTCAGCTGATATATATTTTTCTTTTTATAGTTATTAAATGCACTGTAGATTAGACCCTATGTCGTGAAGCTTGGCTGCAAGCACAGGGCGAGGTAGTTTTCTCTTCGATATCTGCCAAGGTCTCAGGTGTAATTCCGTACTGCATAAGCTCACTGATAAAGGGATTTGATATCTTCGGTGAAAGCCCTGTCTGCCTACCATGTTTTTATAGAAATTAAGCTCCTTCTTTAGTCCTCCAAGCAGCTTTCTAATTATCATATTTTTGCCGGTGTCTTCAAGTACAAGCCTTTCCCTATACTAAGCTCCTCGAATACTCTGTGAGGCAAGGCGCATAAAGGAAAAGCACGTCTATGTTCATTATGGCACCGTTACTGCTTGAGCACCAAAATCCTCTGTGTCTGCAAAAGTAAACTGCTCAGGCACTATTACAAAGTAATTTTTATCGGGATTGTTTTCTGCTTCTATTACTATCTTCTTGAAAGCAAAGCTCAGACTTGCCACAGCCTGTTCCTCCAATGACATATTGAACTGCCATGACACCTCCACCTTAGTTAAAAATGCCTGCTATAAGCAGGCATAATTTTCCCTATATTTGCAATAATTTTAATTAGATATTGATTAGCTCCAAAAAGCCCGCCAGACAAGTGATAGCATCATCCTCATCCGCACCGTCAATCTCAATGACAAAGCTCATTGCCCTTTATGGCTACGAGGACATAACACCCATTATGCTCTTAAGATTGATTCTTTTTCATCTGCAATAGCATAGCTACTGCTTTCGAACTTACAGGCTGTCTGGACCAGCTCAGCAACAGCATCAGGCAACATAGAAAAATCTTTTGAAATAGTCAGTTCTTTTTGTACGCATTTTACTCTCCTCACAAATCCTTATACACTATACCATCAAATCCAAAAATCATTTAAACTAGAAATAATTTTTATCAACTTGAGTTTTTAACATGAGTTATCTGAAAGTACAAACAAAAAAATATTAAAAGTTACAGTAATGCCCTAAACAAAACCCTACAAAGCATCTGAATATGTATATGTCCTACGAAATCTTTCAGTTTTTCCTCAGGATTTATGTTGTTTTCACCTAAATCTTTATATATTTTAATCAATTCATTTATTACTTTTTGTCTGCTCGTCTGTTTCAAGCGTTAGCCTGCTCGCATCAAACATTACCCTGTCAACCTGTCAGTGTTTTTCTCTTTCAATGTTAACAAATTTAGTAAAGCTCGCTCTTTCCAACCAAACTTAACAGTTCCAATAGGGACCATTTCTCTGCTTACCGATGATAATCTCAGTTACTCCGGTGTCTCCGTGTCCTTATTGTAGTATTCATCCCTGTAAATGAACATAACTACATCGGCATCCTGCTCTATCGCTCCCGGACTCACGAAGGTCAGAAAGCATAGGCCTCTTTGTCATCCCTGCTCTCTACCTTTCTTGAAAGCTGGGAAAGTGCTATAATAGGAGCATTTATCTCCTTGCAAGAGCCTTTAGGAACAGGGATATCTCTGATATCTCCTGCTGTCTTGACTCAGAATGCTTGCTACCCGCAGTCCTGAGCTGTATATAGTCAATCATCACAAGTCCCAGGTTCTTCTCAAGCTTTAGCTTCCTGCATTTACTCCTAAGCTCAGTTACAGATATACCGGGAGTATCATCTATAACAAGATTTGTCCCTCCTATTATTCTTGCACTGTCTACGATATCGCTCCACTCCTGGTCTGAAAGGTCTCCGGTTCTAAGCTTTTGTGAATCTACCCTTGAATTCATGGCAAGTATACGCTTGGCAAGCTGCTCCTTTGACATTTCGAGAGAAAAATATGGCTGTAGTCACATTTTTCTTAACAGTAACATATTCAGCTATATTTGAGGGGCAAAGGCTGTCTTACCCATAGACGGTCTTGCCGCTATCAGAATCAGGTCTGAGTTCTGAAGTCCCGCCATCTTGTAGTCAAGGTCATGGAAGCCTGTAGGTATGCCTGTAACTGTGCCTCCACTTTTTGAGGCAGCGGCTATGCTCTCAACAACTGAGATAATTACCTGCTTTATGTCGGTAGAATCAGATACATGGCGCTTTTGAAGTAAATCAAACACCTTCTTCTCTGTAAGCTGTAAAACGTCTTCTAAGGTAGACTCTCCTGCATAACAGTTAAGAGAAATCTCCTCAGTCACCTTGATAAGCTTTCTAAGCAACGAATTCTTATACTATTTCTGCATAATGAGCCACATTTACAGAGGTAGGAACAGCCAGCAATAGCTCTCTTAGACATCTATCTCTATAGCCCCAAGAGGATGTTCCATTTCCCTTATTTTATTCTCTATTGTGACTATATCTATAGGCTTTCCTTCTTTTTCAGGAGAGTAATTGCAGAAAATATAAAGGCCGTATCTTTTTATCAAAAATCATCCGCTTCAAGCATTTCGGATACAGTAATCACAGTTTCCGGGATCCAAAAAGCATAGAGCCTAGAACTGACTGCTCTGCTGACTTTGCTATGAGGGCAGGGGTTTTTCTTAATCAGCTCCTCTTCTGCCATCTTATACCTCTTCTTTTACCTCTACTGTAGCTCTCCAACCACCTTAGGGGTGGAGCTTTACCTGTATTTTATAATTACCTGCTGCCTTTGTAGCGTCACTTATTATCTTCTTCTTGTCTATCTCGATGCCAAGCTGCTTCTTGGTCTCATCCGCAATTTCCTTGGTGGATATCTGGCCAAATACCTTGCCTTCCTTACCCACTCTTATGGAAAGATTGACCACCTTGCCCTTGAAAGTGCGGCTGCCATGCTCTCCAGCCTCTGCAAGAATCTCAGCCTGTTTCTTCTCCTCATTCAACTTCTGCTGTCTAAGGTCGTTTTAAGTTCTTAGGGCTTGCCTCTACGCCTAGCTTCTTTGGTATGATAAAGTTTCTTGCATAACCGTCATTTGCCTCTACAAGGTCTCCCTTCTTACCGAGGTTTTTCACATCCTGTAACAAAATAATCTTCATAACATCCTCCTTTTATCTAAACCGAAATTTCTCCTGATTCTATGCAGCTATCAAGCAGTTCCTTTACCATAGTTTTCTGCCTCTTCTATGGTTTACTCCCTTAGGCTGAGCACCTGCAACAGATAAGTGGCCGCCTCCGCCTATCTTTTCCATAAAGTAACTGCACATTCACTTCATCTATCGAACGGGCGAAATGTATACCTCGTTGTCACAGGAGGTAAATACAAAGGAAGCCTTTACATTGGATATATTCATAAGCTCGTTGGCTACCTTAGCTCCGGTATAACTCTATTCTTGTCCTTGTTATCGCCCTCCGTATGAGTTCGCAAAGGCAAATGCACCACGGTATATCTCAGCCATACTTGCTCTTTGCCTTTTAGCTTAAACTCATCCATCTCTGTTCTGAATTCTTTTTCTTATCCTTGTAACCTCAGCTCCATTTCTCCTAAGGAAGGCAGCAACTTCAAAGGTCCTTGCACCGTCTTTACAGGGAAGTTGTTGGTATCAATCATTATGCCCGAGTACATTCAGCAGCTTCTGTGGAGTCATCTTCACATCAAGGTCCATATGCTGAGTATCTCTGCAACCAACTCACAGGAAGAGGAAGCATATTCTTCTATATAAGAAAGTACAGTATTCTTGATGGTTGTAGGCCCCTGTCTGTGGTGGTCAAGGAGGACTATGGTGCTTTCGTATTGAGCAGCTCCTCACACTCCACAAACTCACTATTATTTACATCTACTACCACAAGCATAGTATCCTTATCTACCATCAGTGAGTGCCTTCTCGCCTGTCACAAAAAGCTCTGATCATTTCAGAGGGTGGCCTTCATCCTCTCTATTGCAGGGGGCAATAGAAGAAGAAATATCATTAATAACGATATGTGCTGTCTTGTTAAATGTTCTACAGATACGGTAAAGCTCCGATTGCAGCTCCAATGGCGTCAGTATCGCTGTTCTTATGTCCCATAATGGCACGTTATCCTTAGCCTCTATAAGTTCGCTAAAGACATATTGCCTTAACACGGGCCTTAACCCTGGTGTTGGTTCCTGTACGCTGGCTTTTTGCCTCCAAAAGTAGCTTATATTGTTCTTTTTCCTTAAGTACTACCTGATCGCCGCCTCGTCCAAGTGCCATATCTATGGCTGCTCTTTGTCAAAAATCATAGGGACTGAGTATGGGACTCCTTGGATATACCTATACCAAAGGAAATGGTCACAGCCATGTCATTACCGATATTTACTCCTTTACCTCATCTAGAATAGAAAATCTATCCTGTTTTAGCTGATCCAGATATTTATTCTTAAATATAACGATATACTTATCCTTCTCAAGCTTTCTTGTAACCGCATCTATGCTCTGCATAAATTTGGTTATCTTTTCTTTCTACAAGGGCGGAAAGGAGGGGCAGCAACCTCATCAATGCTCTCAAGTGCTTCTTCATAATTATCGATATAAAGAAACCCCATTATCATCTTGTTGTCATAGTTTTCCCTTAAGAGTATTTATCTCGTGATATCATAGAAAAAGGCTGATATGCTTCCATCCTGAAAGCTCCCCTGCTTTTGCCTTAATAGCCTCATCTGCACACCTTCGTAAACTACCCTGTGCTCCTTGTCATCCTTCTTAACTACTTCTTCTACATCCTCGTCTTCCATGCAGAGCTTAGCGTGTTTTTCAAGTTCGGGAAGATAGCAGAAGCGACTTCTTATCCACATTTTTCAGAGTTTTGAAATGTCATAAAGGCATCATTGAACCAATAAATATTCCCCTTTTCATCCACAATTGCATAAGGCACCTCAAGCTCATTAAAGCATATTACGCCTCTGTATCAGCTACTTCTAAGGCATAGCGGGTAGCTCCGCCTTAAAAGCCAACCTTGCCAAATATGTATATGGCTATAGCTAACAGTGCATATACGAAGATAAAAAGAGTTACAAAGTATTGCCCATCTGCATCTATGATGTAGATTGCTGCGTTCATCGCTATGAGAATGACATATAGCACTAAAGGCCAGGCAAAGTAAAAGCTTTAATCTTCCTGAAATGCCTGTCTTCCCTTGTTTATCATTTTTCACAACATTATCCTTTCTAACAGCAAAAATCCTGGAAGGTCACGGACTTAGCCAAAAACTATACCTTGAACATCTTTCTTATCAAAGTATAAAAACCTCTCAATCATTTCCTAGCCGTAATCACGACACTGGGTACTTAGTTTAACACAAAATCTCTAATTTTTCTCTGCCTTGCCAAACCTTTTTACATATTGCTTTGCTCTGTAACAAGCGATAACCCCTCCCATAGGAGGGCTGAGATCATGTGCTGCTATTCATTTGTGTTATTGGTTATCTTCTTCTCCTTATAACAAGGCCGAGTCCGATAAGTCCCAAACCGATAATTGAAAGGAAGTTTCCTGCTTCTCCACCTGTCTTAGGAAGGTTGGCAGTTCCTTTAGACCTTATTATCCGTAATGTCAACTGTGTCTTTGTTAGCTTTATTATCTTTCTTTTACTTCCTTGCCATCACCCTGTAGGTACATCATCTTCGTCGATTTCTATCACCCCATTGTCTTCATCACCATCATTAACCGGTGTAGCAGGTCCCTGAGGTGAAGGGTTATTAGGAACATCTACCACAGGTGTACTTGGGTTGAGGTGTTGGTGTTGGAATCGGATCAGGTGTAACTACCGGAATAACAGGTATTCCACCAGGTGTATCTCCACCAGGAATTACTGGTGCAACATTAGGCTTAAATGTGTTCTTAACGAGTAATTATTTCTACCATTTGCTGCATTTCCATCTATAGCAACAGAATACCTGCCGTTATTTATTTCTCCTGTTGTATAAGTTATTTCCTGAGAAGAGGATCTACTTCATATCCTTCTCCAGTTAAAGTTGATACCAACCGGCATATTATTTATCTCTGTCTCAAAATACATAGTAGAAATAATCTTCTCCAGTTGTCTCATCTACTCTTGGCTGGTCTTCAAAGGTTACGGTCCAACCCTGTGTTCCATCAAGTGTCTTACTTGATACTTCTGTCAATTTAATACCAAGTCTTCTGTAAAGTGAACTTAACGGTACCGCTGTAGCTCCGTTCTCCCATACTTTATCTGCAGTAACGTCTATAAGGTTTACGTCATTTTTGTAGTGACAAATCCTGATTAGCATCGCCTGTGTATTGTAACGTTGCTATTACCAAGCTTATATCCCATAGTAATATCATCTAATGTGATATTGGTCTTTTTCTGTTCCAACTTCTGCAACATAGTAGTTGATTTCTGTTTCTCCCTCATACTTGTCAAGTCCCTTAAACTTAGTTGACCACTGGTTGCCTGCATTTAATTCTACAGGACTTCCAATAGCTTCAAGCACTCCGTTTGTGTCTGCAAAAAGCTGTACTTTTACAGGCTTTTTATTCTTTTCAATAGTCTTAGCTGACCACTGCTTAGCAGCAGTAACTTCAGTAAGAAGGTTGTCGTTAGCATTCTTTATAAAGAATACATCATCGTCAAGTGCCTGAATACTTACTTCATATTCTCCTATCTTGTACTGAACTGTATCAAGATCATCCGAATTAAGTATGCTCTGGATTTCATTTTCTGTAAGAGCCAAGTTGCCAATAGCAGTTTCAAGAATCTGATAGTCCTCTGCATCTGTAGGCTCAGCAAATTCGGCCTCTAATACAGAACCATTATATAACTGCTTAGCATCTACCTCTACCCAGATTGAAGGAGCAGCAGGGTGGCAACCGTCTTCTTATAAAGTTTAACAGTAATTTCTTTGGTAGGGGTTTATAGTCCACTGCTTAAGGACTTTAATCTTTCCTTCCTCTGCCTTTGGAAGGTTGAAGCTGTTTGTAACCTTAACTTCACCTGATGTCTTTAACTCTGTGCCATTCCCTACATTAATGAGTGTGCAAAAGTTTCTGAAGGCTTTCATCAACATTGACGCCATTTATCTTGGTTTCTTTTACCTGATAACCGTCTTCTACATAGGAAGATTCTCAAATTTGCCAGTCCAACTATGATTACTATTGAGTTCTACTTCTTCTTTTTGCACTCCATCATAAAATACACCAACTGTTACTGACTGCTGTTCAGACTGTGGAACATTATCAGCCCAAGTCTTTTTAACAGTTATGTCAATAAGTTCTGTGTTGGTAATTATCCTTTTAGCGTCATCATAAGTAACTTCGTACTTCTTAACAGCAAGTCTCCCTGCACAGGAGTTGTATCGTTAAGCTCAATAGTAGCTTTATCCTCAACAGAGCTTACCTTCTTTGTTAAGTTCTCTTACAACATAATCATCTTTAGAATGATTAGCAAGGTCTACATCTTTGAATGTAATCTTACCATCTTTATCTGCAGAAGCAGCAAGAATCTCCTCATTACCCTTTGTCACTCTTTTAATTTCATTATCTGCCTTAACAAAAGTCCAAAGCTTGCACCATCAGACTTCTCACCCTTCCACTCCTTGGTGTAGGTTATATCACCAGTTGTGATGTCGGTGTTTTTGAAGTTATATGTTGTTATCTGCAACAGCATTTACTTTCTACCTTGTATAGTACGGTCTTCTCCATTAACTGTGCCTTCGCTTCAATCAGTTTTCACCTTTCTCATCAAAGCTCTTTTACTACATAGTTAATCTTTTGAGGCTTACCTTCTTTATCAAGCTTATACTCAGGTAATTCTTTCGTGAATTTTCCTGTCCACATTCTTATTCAGTTTGCAGCATCCTGTGCATCTTGAGCTGTAAGTTTAATTGTCTCTTCTGGTTTTCTCTTCTCATCTGCAAATAAACCAAAGCTAACACTTTCTGCTGGTTTACCTGTCCAAGTCTTGTACTGTAAAAGTGCTTATCCTTGCCAATCATTTTGGTATTGGTGAAGGTTACGCTCTTATTAGCAGGTTTATTGATCCCCATCAACTAAGGTAAATGGCTTATTCTCTGAATCAGCATCATATCCTTCAATCTTCGTCTCTTTAATGGTATATTCTATTACTTTTCCATCAAACTATATACAGGAAGGTCTTTTACTTCTTTCCAGTTATTTTACTTAAGGTGATAACTTCATTACCATTACCTGATGGTTTAAACACTACCTGAGTTGCCGGATTGCCTACCACTTCTTTTTCAAGTGAGTGTTTCTCACTGCTCATCATGTTGTGAAAGTAACTGTTTTATCTACTTCACTTATCTTATTATCATCCTCTTTATTGAATGGATATGAAGTCGAATGCTAGGGGTTGTTTTAACTTCAGTAACTATATATGTCTTTTAATCTTCCAGTTGCCTTATCCCACTTAGGTAATTCTACCGTGTCTTTCCAGGATCGCCTTTTAAGACAATGTTATCATAAAGCTTTTCTTCCTTTTCATCCTTTACCTCAAACTCTACAGGTGCTCTACCTTCACCTTCCCATTTTTAATGATTGTAAGCCTGACTACATCTTTTTCAAGACCTGTATAGGTATTTACAATGGTATATGGATCTTTATGTTCTACTGCAAACTCTTTGCCATTAATGATACTTTACCGTCTTTTTCGCCCTGTTCGGTTACCTTATATGTAATTTCCTTTCCACCAGGGGTATGGGTAGGGACTGTAAAGGTAACTGTTTTCTCACCCTTAGCAATCTCTTTTTGATTCGGCTTTACTATAACCATCTGCTGTACCTGTAGAGAACTACAGTTACTTTATCTATAAAACTCTTTTGAGTGTTGCTCCCCACTCTTTAGTAACAGTAATCTCATTCTTGTCTCTCTTATTTGTAAATTCTACGGAAGGGGTTTTATAACTTACAATTTTGTCCTTGTCACCTGTTGTAGTAAATCCAGGAACCTTAACTTCGTCTACTGTGTACTCTGCCTCTGAAATATCATCATTGTATTTAGGCAACTCAATATTACCGTTCCTCATTACTCTCATTTGGTCCAATAGTTAATGTATATTTATCCTTTGAATATTTTTGTTGTAAAAGTAAATTTTACAGAGTTGGTACTAACTCCATCTTCCCACTTCTTGGTAACTTTTGCAGTAAATGTCTTTTTAGAAGCGTTAGTTACGGTGTTGGTAATTGTATCCTCATTCTTAGTGCCGTCATTTGAATGCTTTACCTGATAATCATAACTCTGAAGTGTAATCTTTTTCACTGGCTTCTTCGTCACCTTTTCATTTACTTCTTTTACTGTATAGTTGATTTCTTTTTCCCGTCTTCATCATAGTTTAGGCAAGCCCTCAAATGATGTTTCCCAGTTATCATTAGCAGTTAGTTTAACCTGGTCACGCTCTTTATTACCATTCTTATAGAGCTGAACATTTGTATAAAAGCTGAAGTTCACTAGGAGTATTGTCCCCAATTCTTAATTACTTTGAAGTTTATCTTTTCAGTATTCTTGTTAGTTGCAGTAAAGGTAATGTTGCCATTATTGTCAGTTCCAGATTGTAGCGTCCTTTAACTCATGAGTTGTCGCCTTTAACTTCATTTACTGTGTAATTGATGACTTTGCCGTCTTTGTATCTATTAAGCTTTTCCTTAGTACCAGTCCAATTTCCATCAGGGATTGGCTTTTACCATATTGTGCCTGAGAGACTCTCCATTAGCATTAACAGTAAAATTCAACCTCTGTAACACCACTTGGAACATTATTACCTATCCATCCTTTGTTTAATAGATTAATAGTTTTCAGATCTTTAACCTGCATTATCTTATCAAAGACAATCTTATCATTTGCTGTAGCAGTTGCGAATAATTCAGGTGAAGTTTTTGTAATATTGTAATATTCACCATCTTTTACGCTCTTCTACTAACTCAGCCTTATATTTAACAGTTAATTTATCATCTTTTGCCCAATGTTGGCCGGAAAAACAAAGATTATTATTACCTGCAATAGGCTTGGTAGCTTCTATATCATTGGTCAGGTAGCGTTCTTTTTGCCCTTTGTAGTTACTTCATAAATGAATTGTCCTAAATTTGACAAAATCAGCCATGGGTATAACAAATCTACCGTTGTCTACCTTTTTGTTAACGATTTCCTCTGCGAGGTCTTTAAGAGATTTTATCTAAGTTGCTTCCGAATTCGTCAACAGCCTTAGTATCCACCACTATCTTTAGCACTCTCTCAAGTATTGACTTGCCCTTGTTATCCAACACCAATGCCAATTGTTGTAATACTTTATACGATTATTCTTAATTGAATCAGCTTCAGCATATAATGCACTCTCTATGGCTTCGATGAATGTTTACCATCTCCAATTTTTCTTCCTACCATTATAACCATAGGTGGAACGCCATCACTATAGTACTATCTTTTTCTGGTCGGCTGCTACTATTTTTAAAATGCATTATCAGCCATCATACTGCATCCTGGGTATGGTAGCTCCTGTTAGTTCAGATCGTCAATAGCCATCATTAATTACGTTTCTTGTCTGATGTTAAATCAGCTTTTTATGTCTTTATCTCCAAAGCCTACTACGCTACTCTAACATTATTTCTTTGAGTCTTTTTAAAAGCATCTCAGCAAAACTTTTTAGCTTTTTAGCATTATTAAAGGCGTTCATATGTTAAATTCCATTCCCAATGGCCTAGCCCATCAGTTTTAATGGTTTCTCCCATCTTATTGAAGTGTCTGTGCAAGAACCACATCTAAGGTGTGCATTTTGGTTGTTGGGTCCTCGTTACCTTCAACCGTCATTTCGACATCAAAGTTGCCATATTAGTAATTTGATGCTTTTTGCGTAAGTTTAACACCAGTTGCATTGTCTGTTTGTTCAGTGTGTAATCCTTAAAATGTGCAGTATCGGCGGCCGTATCCGCCTTTAATACACTCAGGATTAACCCCGCTTGCAGATTTGCGAGTCATCAAATACGAGACCATAAATCTGGCTAGAAATGTTCGTCTTCTCTTCCTCTCACTTCTCATAGTACTACCTCTTCTTTCTTAGCATTACCTAAAAAGTATATTCTGTTTATTTATGTTTCATAGAATATACTTTTCATCTTCAATCTCATTTTAGCATTTCGAAGTTACATTTTGGTTACATTTCACATTTTTGTGAGATCAAAGATTATTTAGTTGAATTTTAATTTTTACGCAATTTAATGTGATACACTTCACGTATTTTTGAACTATTTCTTTGGATTCTATTGTGGACGTCATCCATATAATAGCGAAAAATTGAGTTAAATAATCATCCCCTTTTGGCTATGCAATCACCAAAGGGGTAATCAAATTAATATACTATTGCGATACTTATCTTTATGAAACTACTGTATCCCATACTGCTTATAAAGCCATGCTCTTAGATTTTCATTTTCCAACACATCTCTTAGATATCATTCTTACCCTCTGTCAATAATCTACTGATTAACCTGCGAGAGCAGCTTTCACCTTCTGCCTTTCCTTCTGCCTTTCCTTCTGCTCTGGCTGCGCTTTTCCTTTCAAATAATGGTTCAAAATATTTTTCCATACTTTTCCTCCATTTCCAATATCATTTGATCTGGGAAGTTCTTCTTAAACTTACTTATATCATCTTCCTTACTTTTTCAAGTCAATGAGATTTATAGATATTTTCTATTAAGAGAGAGACTATACTTTCTTTTTATCTTGTTTGTATAATCGACCTCATACTATTTCGTGATATACATACAGCAAATCGTAATATGTCACAGATGGTATGGAACTATATTCATTTTTGAGGAGGAACTAATATGGAGAGAACAACAACCAGAACGTTGGTGGAGCTGAACAGCAGAATGCAGGTAACACAAATCAGCAGAACACCACCGGGACAAATCAGCAGAGCTCAGGGAAGCAGTGCAAATCAGCACTAAACGGGCTTATAACAAAGTTGCTGATGCAGCTAAGGACGGAGAAAGTCATTCTTTACAAACATCCTTAACTTCGACGTAATGATATCAACCGAAAAGTTGATTCAGCTGCTCTATTTTATTTTACTCATGGTTGTAATAATAGATTTGCTATTATTACCATGTTTTCACGCAATCCTTTGCAGGACAGAGTAACTTCTTGAGCGGACTTCTCATCTTTAATCCTTGGACCTATCGGTGTAGAGTTTGGGCAGAGCTTATGATAGTTATATTCAACATCAATGACAATCTCGCAAAAATTAAGGAACATTTTTGTGGTCAGAAATAATGCTATCAGCGAAAAAGCCGCTTACAAGTTTAGCTTAGTAAGCGGCTTTTTTATCTATGACCTATATCCGTCAGGGATTCATTGACTGCCATCTCCAGGAGTCTGCGCACATTCTCTCTATGCCGTATTCCGCCTTAAATCCAAGCTCCTTTAGAGCCTTCGAACTATCAGCATAGCATACAGGAACATCTCCGTCACGCCTTGGCTTCATTTCATAGGCAAGCTCTTTACCACAGGCCTTTTCAAAAGCGTGGAAGACTTCAAGAACTGAAATCCCGTTACCTGTGCCGAGATTGTATATCCTTACTGCAGGCTCTTCGTTAAACTTATTAAGAGCGAGTACATGTCCTCTTGCAAGGTCTACAACGTGAATGTAGTCTCTAAGGCAGGTCCCATCTGGAGTATCATAGTCATCACCAAAAATGCCAAGCATTGGCAGTTTACCTACTGCTACCTGAGCTATATAAGGCACAAGGGTTATTAGGGTATGCCCTTAGGATCTTCTCCCTATAAGTCCACTTTCGTGGGCTCCAATTGGGTTTAAAGTATCTTAACAAAATCACGCTAAAGTCATTGTCTGCAACATAGAGTCATAAACATTTCCTCCTGCATCATCTTTGTAGCTCCATAAGGGGATGATGCCTTGCCGTGAGGCATATCCTCGGTAAGAGGCAGTTTCTCAGGCTCTCCGTATACAGTGGCTGAAGATGAGAAAATGATATTCTTTACTCCATGCTTTTTCATTGCTTCTACAAGGATGAGGGTTCCTGTAATATTGTTAAAATAATACTCAAGAGGCTTGTGTACACTCTCTCCAACCGCCTTGTAGCCAGCAAAATGTATAACTGCATCTATTTTATTTTCACCAAATATCTTGTCAAGCGCTGCACTGTCAAGCATATCTGCCTCGTGAGACTTAACTTTTTCCTGTAATCTTCTCTACCCTCTTAATGGACTCCATGCTGGAGTTGTGGAAATTGTCAAAGGCAACTACCTCGTGACCGCTGCATTAAGAAGCTCAACGCAGGTATGACTTCCGATATAGCCCGCACCACCTGTTACCAATACTCTCATAATATCCTCCTATGCCGGATTACAGCATTTCTACCGCAATCTGATAATATTTAAGAAATTTGAGTAAATCCTCATCCCACAAATTTCCAATTTGCTTACTCATAAGGAAGTCCGTAACGGACACTCCTGTAACTATATTTATCTCACCCTTTTCAAACTTGAGTGTAAAAAACAATCCATAGTCCTTCTCTGCTGCATCCTTTATGCCAAGCTTAGCAGCTATTTTATCTGTATTTTCCTCTGAAAGCCTGAATACTCCCTTTATGCCTAGAGGAACCCTCTCTCCCTTTAAGAGAGGAAATTTTCTCCCTTACTTCCTTCCAGGCTACATATCTCCTGAGGCTTCATCCTCGTACCAGGCCTCATTCTTCACTCCGTCTATGGTAATCTTCGCATAGTTCGTTATTTCAAAGGATACAAGAAGGAAATTATCAAATACCTCTCCAATCAAGAGTTTATTCATAAAGTCCTTTACATCCACAATCTTAAAAGCAATCATTCATAACCTCCGGCTCGCAGTAAATCAGCCGTTTTCCTTAAAATATTTAATCCGGTCTCTCACACCTCACTTTACGTTCCCTTCAAAATATTTTATCATCACATAACCCTTATGTAAAGCACAATGTAACTGTAAGGATGTCAAAGTACATAGCTTAGGTAGAAAAGGAAGCCATGCAGGATACCTGCATGACTTCCCTACATCCCCAAACCAGGGATTAATACTTATTTTTCAAAAATTTCTTTGCATTTTTAAGGAGGTGGTTACAAGTTTGATACTAGCTATCTCTTCCTGTACCTTCTTAATTCTTGCTTCATTTTTTGCATTCTTCTTAGAAGCCTGCAACTTCTTAAGTTCTTTATTAAGCTTTGTAAGTCTCTTTAACAGACTCTTAGATGTAGTAATCTTGTTCTTCTCTAAGTAAGAGATTGCAGAATTTACATCCTTCTTTGAAAGTAACTTCTTGTCATTCTTAGCTGCCTTTCTATAGTTCTTAAGATTAGCTAAAATGTTAAGCTTCTTAGACCTTACAAGCGTCTTAACAGCTTTTGTCTCTGTCTTTACCTCTTTAAGTGCCTTAAGGATACGCTTATCCTTTTTAAGTAAGGCTGCTTTTTTATCGTTACCCACGCTTCCCTTTGCTGTATCATCTTCGTTGACATCTACTGTCTGTGAAGGATTGGCAGCTTCATTAGGTATTATTACCTGAACAGGAATTACAGGTATTGCATTTGAATCTGTGACAGGCTTTTGAGCTGGTTTTTCTTCTGGTTTCTTGTAAACTCCTGCCTTTAAGTCACTAACTGCCTTCTTAAGATTTGCCTGTGCAAGTAAAAATATCAAAGTATGTACATCTTCCTTAACTAAAAACAGCCTTAGCTTCTTTGATCTTTTCTTCAAGAACAGCTATATTGTTGCCTGCTTCATATTTAGTCTTTAATTCTTCTGCCTTCTTAACGAGATTTTTAAGCGCGCTCTTGTCAGGCTTTGCTTCCTCTTCTTTCGATTCTTTTACTACTCTTACCTCTGCGAGGACTGCAAAAGTTGTTTTCAGGGCTTCCAAGTGTCTGTAATGCCTGAATCCTAACATTTGTAACATCCTTCTCGGCATCAAAGGTAACCAGATTCCAGCCTGAACTCTTAAGGGTGACTGTCTTCACTGTCTTATACTCTGTCTCGCCCTTCTTAAGTACCTTTAATCTCAGCCTTTGCTATCCTTCCGTTTAGTCCGCCACCGCCTCTTTGTAAGAGCCTTACTCCGGCAACGGTTGTAGCTTCTTTAAGCCTTATATCAAGCCACATCTTATCGAGAGTTGTACCATCGCCAGTTTGTATGCCATATTGTGTTTTCGTTTCCGTCAATTGCAAGCTCTGCCGGTCCTTCTTCTTGATATCCTGTCTGTATACTTCCTGCACTCTGCTACCATGCGCTTCAAGAGGAAGGTCATTTGAAGCATCCTCAGGATCTGCCTCCTTGCTGCTGCCTTCAAGAGCCTTCATAAGCTCTTTAAAGAGTTGTAAGCAATATTAATACCCTTTTGGCTCTTGCCGTCTTCCTTTAGAGCAACCTCTGCTTTAGCGATGGCTTCTAATGCCTTCTTATAGTTTGCATTTGAAAGGTTCTCTTTGGTAAGCTCTGCTTTTTGCCTTCTCTATAAGCGTCTTTTAATTCATCCTCAGTAACTACCTCATCAACACGCTCAATCACAAGATCGTCCCAGGCACTGAAATCCTGATAACCGCCAAAGTTAGCTGCTGCACGGAGTTACCCTGTGTGTTGCTGCCTTTCCTGTAGAATATATACCAAACCAGGTCTGGCCTGACTCATCACCTACTATATCAGTTTCGTATGTAGCATCTGCATCCTTGCCCATTGCAAGTGCTAAAGGTTCAGGATTAGAGGTTATCTTCTCTCCACTACCCTTAACCACAGCATATATACCATCAGTTCCTGACTGGTACTTAAAGCTTACGTGGTACTTCACACCAGGCTCAAATCTAAAGTTCTGAGGTATGGTCTGGAAGGCTATTGCATTTCTTCTTGTAAGTCCGTTTACCTTTACTGACCAGTTGCCATCAAGTACATCATCCATCTTCTTTACATCCCAGCCAGCCTGTGTCATATGAGGGCATGAAGCTCTGAAAGGTGGATTCTGTTATCTTCTACGCCTTCAATTCCTCCAACAACGAAAGGATACAAGCCCTGAACACTTTTTTCAAAGTCCTGGGTAAATCTTGATATCTCTCCATTCTTATCAAAGGTGATGTTCTTAGCGTCACTCTCTACAACTCTTACATCATCAAAGTAGCTTGCACCCTCTCCTTCAAGCTTTGAAAGTGTCAGTGTAGCCTCTCCTGATGCAGGAGCAGTAAAGAATACATACATATGCTGGAAATAGCTGGTTCCGTCAACAGTAGCACTATGTGTATTATGTGTATATGCCTTTACATAGTTCTTTGCTATTGAACGAATAGTATAATTCTCTGCAAGCTTCTTTTTCTCCGTCAGTTATACTAATAACTGCCTTAGAATCACTTCTGTTGTCCACACCTACAAGTACTGCATACTGCACACCAGGTGTAAGGTCTGTAAGCTTCTGGCTCATACCTATTTCGCCTGTGAGCTTCATCATAGGGTTGCTGTACTGGCTCTTTGCTATCTCAGCCTCTCCTGTACCTGTCTTAGTCCAACTGTTAAAAAGTTACCGCTGTTAAAGCCTGCATCAACAAGGTGCATGCCTCGCTCCACTTAACAGCCATATTCTCTCTACTACCCTTGTAAACTACATAAGGCTGTAGCCTCTGCAGTTATAGTAATCTTGCCATCTACTACAGGTATGGTCTTCTCTTCCCTTCTTTCCAAGGTCAGTAAGCTTGTATATCTTTACCTCTGAAAAGAGTCTTCCAAGACTCAGGAAGCTCCCATGATTGTTTCACCTTCCCATGATTGTTAAAATGATAAAGCTTTTCATCATTTGCAGAAACTCTCTTGCCTGTAGCCGCATCCCAGACCCATGGAAGGAGATAGCTTTCCTTCCATTTCCTGTATATCTCTCAGGTTCAGCTCCAGTTGCAATTACTTTGCCATTCAAGAGTTATTGTTCTCTTGTAGTAATCATCAGAATCGCTGTCATCAGATACTCTTTCAAGCACAAGTACTATCACCCTCATCATTCTTTTAAGGTAATCTTCTTGTCAGAGTATAGTTTTCCCCTCAGTAAGGAATGGTGTTCCCTGTTCCCACTTAACCACCTTGAAGTGCTGGATGAATTTTGTGGTAGATTATGCTCATAAAAGGTTCTGAGATGCAGGCATCATAGTCATTTCTTCCCTGCCATCCTTCAAAGTCCTTCATCTTTGTAGCGCACCAAGCAGAGGAGCAAGTGCTGCACCGCCATACGTCAGTGATAGTTTAGCACGCAGGAATCCCTTCTGGTGGTTACGAAGGAATCTCGTCAGGACTGAGTTCTCTCCCTTAGCCTTATATCCGCCGTAGGTGAGGTCTGCTGCCCAGTGCTGGAAGGTAGAGTCATACTCATTGGTAGGGGCCCCACTCGGTTGTCATCCTCCAACGCGGTCGTTAATCTCTTTTGATAGCTTTCTGGTCTGCCAGGTATCATCACTTCCACCTGTCATATTGCCCCAGATATCTACATAAACATAGTCAGGTTGTCGCTTAACCAGGGCTTTTAGCTTGTCAAATCGCTCTGCTCTGTTACCTGTAGCAAGGTCATACACACTGTCAAGACCTACACCCTGATCTATCCAGTTCCAGCCATAACGAAGATTGCCGTATTTATCTCTTCTTACGGAATCATCGTTAAATGCCTTTGCCTCAGGATACATCTCGCCACAGTTAATATGAATACCAAATCTAGCTCCAAGAGCTTTTCCCTTTTCCATAAGGGTATTCATATCCTTTGCGCCACCGATACGCTTACCTATGTCGTAGTAATCAGGATGTCCTGAGTCATGTCCTTCATTGGCATAGCCCTTTAAGATAACTGACTGTCCAAGACCGTCTGTATGCATTGCTACCCTCTTTACATTGTCAAGAGTGGTAAGGAATGGATTCTGTGCCTGTCCACCAAAGTTCATTTGCTATTCTGTGGGCAACAAGCTCAGGTACTTCCTCTGACTTGTAAGGATTGTTCATTATGCTTCTAAATGCAATAGCACCATCCTGCCAGTCCACTACATTATCTTCATTCTCATCGCCTGCTATCACAATCTTAGCCTTAGGCATCTCAGTCTCACTTACCACATACACTCTGTCGTGTGAGTCTGTAACCTTTCTGTGATAGTACCACTTTGTACTTGAAAGTGATAGTGTCTTCTTGTCATCCTGAAGGCCTGAGAGAGCCATAATACGGGTATTGCTTGCTCCACCTGCCCATATATTAGATGCCTTATTACTTCCATCATTTTCAGAGTTTACTCCAAAGTCCTGCACTCATTCCGTCTGCCGATATGAAGGCATACATAAAAATCTCTTCTGTAACCTTCAGGAAACTCTGTAAGTGACTCGTCACCGTCAATAGTAGTATTGGATGACATAGAGCACCTCTGAAGCTAAAGTTCTCCTGATCTTCTCTTACCGAGATAAGGCCGTGATTAGGTATCTCTATAGTCTCTACAGGGTTAGCCTTATCATCAAGGTTGTTGGTTATTTCAGTAATTTCAAATGCAAGTGTATTTTTCTCTACCTTAAGAAATGCCTTGATAACAGCATCTACCTCTTCACCCTTTTTCACCTTTAGGTGTAGTTAACAGTATTTTCCCTTGATCTCAGATGTTACATCAGTCTTCTTAACCTTTATATCTATTACCGTTAATTTTTAATGCTTCTAATAAGCTCAGGCTGACCGTAGAATACCTTATCCTTAAGACTTCCCTTCTTCATCTGATACTGCACTACCCTTGGGAAGGTTGTATCTATGGTTACATCCATATCTTCTGAGAAAATGGTATCCGTCTTAGACTCACCAAGGCTTTCAAGCTTTACCAAAAAGCTCTGATACTCGCCATTATTAACTTCAACCTCTTTTCTACGGTATCATAGCCTGCCTTTTGTGAACTTCAGCACATAGCTTTCCATCCAAAGCCTAACAGAAAATTCGCCATTTTTCACCCGTAGCCTTATCTTCTTTAACACCGTCAACATAGATTTCTGCACCAGCTAAAGGGCACCATCCTCATCGGTAACCTTTCCGCTAACTTCGTATTTTGCAATATTGTTGGCTCTGACCTGTGTATTTTATCTCTCTTATAGTTACATCTGTAACATCTTGTCCATAAGTTCCTGCCTTAAATGCTATCTTATTGCCATCCCATGAGGGCTTCACTGCGGTCAGATCCTTAAACACTTCTTCACCGTTAACAGTGACAGTAAGCTTCTTATCTCCTGTCCAGCTTATGTCTACAGCAGTTTCTACTCCTTTTTGGGACGAGTTTCTATCCCCGTAAATAATCATCATTTCTTCCATTATACTTCTGCAGAACCAGCCAAAGGAATCGTAACCAACGAACATTCCCCTTCCAGATTCGTGTATCCAAGATAGATACCGAACCTGGTAGTAGCTTTTCAGAGTTACCCCTGACCTTAAACGAAAAATGTCCTGCCTTACTAAAGTCAAACTCGTGAGGGTTTTAATGCTACTGCAGGATAAGAACCAGACTTTGTACCATTGCCATTCCTCGGTCCAGATACAAAATTAGTTCTCCCTTTGCCTTCTCCAGTGTTTCTCCACCCACAGTACACTGTTCATCCAGTTTTCCACTCATCACTTTCACACCGTCATATACCTCATCGCCTGTTTCTACAGATGATGAAGCCGCAGCATAAACCGGATATGTCTTTCAGATAATCGGTGTAGTTAAAAATACACCAGCTGCCAGAGCAAAAGCATAACGCTCTTTTTAATCTTTTTAGATCTCGCTAGTACTTGTCTTCCCCTTTCTACAAATAACAATGTCGTCTATATCTGCTTTGATATCCCTATTCGCCTATGACCTCCTTTGCGGCGAACTCAAATTTCTTTATTTTACAGTTTTCTTTATTTAGAGTTCCATTACTACCTTCTTCATTTCATCCCATTTTGCTTCCATATCAGCTACGAGCTTAAACTGAGTTCTAGCCCTGTCTAAGTTATGTCCTTCTCTGTGAATGGCAAAATAGTTGTCACCATCTATATAGTCAGTTAAGAAACGCAGACCACACTCAAATGTCATAGTCTTTGCTCCAAGTGGAAGATATTCCTTTTCTTCCTTTGTAAGATTAGGAAGTGCACTTATATAGCCCTTGGTATATATCTTATATAAATCAAGGCTCATACTAACCTTTGATAAGTCCTTCTCGTCCTCAGTGCCGTTGAAGCCCCAAATCTAATGGAATCGCCATAGTCATAGAGGCAGAGTCCCGGCATTACAGTGTCAAGGGTCTATAACACAGAGGTTTTCTGGTCTCTTTATCAAGGAGGACGTTGTTTAGCTTGGTATCATTATGTGTAACCCTGTCAGGAAGCACCTTTTCATTTCTAAGGCGCTGAAGAGTTCCCATTTCCTCTTCTCTGTCCAGACAAAACTTAATCTCATCCTGTACAAGAGCTGCCCTGCCGAGAGGATCTTTTTTAGTACCTCGTGAAACTTCTTAAATCTGTCAGGTGTGTTGTGAAAATTAGGAATTACCTCAATCAGCTTTTCCACCGGAAAGTCCGATAATTCCTGTGCGAAGCTTCCAAAGGCTACAGCGCTTTCATAGAAATCGTCATTATTCTCAGGAAGCTGCAAGCAGATTGAATCCTCCACAAAATCATAGCGCGCCAGTATTCTCCGTCTACCACTGCAAGTGGCTTATCATCAACTGTCTTTACTACGCTAAGCACCTTTCTGCTGTCACCTGTTTTCTTCTTTTCAAATGCTCTGTGACAAGCATTATATTTGTTCATAAGTCCCTCTACGTTGGGAAGATTTTATTATTTATTTTCTGGAGAATATACTTTTTATTCTTGTCCGTAGCTACCATGTGGAATTGATATGTCCACTTCCGTAAAGGCTCCTTCGTTACAGGCTCTCCGTCAAACTTAAAAGCTTTTAACACTTCACTCATATATTTCCTTTCCTTGACTTAGTCAATCTTTATATTTCGTACCATATTATCTGGTTTTGCCGCGAGCTTTAAGCTCAAAGACGTGCCATCTCCGCCTGTAAATGGTGGTTGACTGTGGCTCATATGTATTGTTAACCACACAGTATTTGCCACTGTTAAGATATGCGTGAACCTCTACATTAAAGTTAGAAGAACCATAAAGCTCTGCCTCTGCACCGCACTCCACATAATAGCCCTGTAGAGGTCTGCTGTTTTTCAAAGCTGTATCTTAGACCGCTTATATATACGCTTCTTCCCTTTCCAAAGCTGTTTACCGCAAGCTGAACCTCTTTATCTCTTTGTACGAGAATCTCAGTGCCTTCAAAGGCAAATATATTCTTCTTACCCTCTCCAAGTCAACTTCATAGTAGTATCCTCAAGGATGAAATGCTTCTTCTCTTCCCAGTTATACTTATCATATCCTAGAGTAAGCCTCTCTCTTCCTCCACTCCAAGGATATTTGCAAGCTGGAAGAAGCGTCCGTTTGCCTGATGAGCACTAGGCTCACCTACGCCGATGAAGCCTCCGCCACCATATACAAACTCTGTAATAGCGGTGATTATATGAGGATTAGTCCAGTATTCCCCACCGCCATGAGGCTGTATCCGCATCTCCCTACATTTATGATTACATCAATATCTGAAAGAATATTCTTGTCCTTAAGTATGTCTTCAAAGCTAATGAACCTAACATCAAAGGCACCGGATAAGGCTTCAACTATGCCGTAGTATGAATAATTCTGCTTCTGATAGAGTGCGTGGTGAACCATCTTGATTGCCCCAGGCCTCATCTTGCCCCCAGCAGTTAAGCACAGCTACCGTTTTGATTGAGTGTGCCTTACAGCCCTTTATGTTGTCATAGAGCACTCTGAATTCATCACATACACTCTCTACATATTCTACAAAATCAGGGAACTGCATAGCAAGCTTTAAGTAGCCGCCATATCCGATTCTGTCGATTGGTTTTCTAAGTATCGCTCTTCTTGCAGTTACCCAGTTCTCCTTCGCTTCCTTCACAGGGATTGCCGCCTTCGTAGAAGGTATCTGGGAAGAAGTAAGGCAAGAATCGTCCCTCGGTGTATTTAACTCCCTCTATATCACTGATAAGTCTCAAAGTGCAGCCATTTCCCACACTTCCTACCACAGCATCCAGTCCGATACTCTTAAACTCCTCCATAAAAGGCTCAGTTCCTATCCAGTGGTCTCCAAGGAACATCATAGCTTCTTTCCCACATTCATGGCAGATATCCACCATCTCCTTAGCAATCTTGGCTACTTCCCTCCTCTGGAATGCCTGATAATCGCTGAATTCTTTGCTTGGTATCCTATACTGATTGTTATAATAACCCTGGTCAATGATGAATTCCGGTCTGAAGGTATATCCCACTTCTTTCTCAAACTGTTCAAGTATATAAGGGCTTACTGAAGCTGAATATCCGTACCAGTCTACATATTTTTCCCTTGCCATCTCGTCAAAAATCAAGGTGAACTGATGGAAAAATGTAGTAAATCTAAGCACATTTACATAAGGATGATCCTCTATGAATTTGCGGAGCCTTGTCATTGTAAATGCGTGGGTTTTTGGCTGGCGTACATCGAAGGTAATCTGATGTTCAACATCCTTCCAGTCATTTACCACTGCATTGTACATATGCAGGGATCCACATTATATAAGCTAAGAAGCTAACTGTATATTCATAAAACCTATGAGTTTTTATTTCTACAGTTGTAGTATCTTCATCATAGCTCCAATCAGCCACAGGCTACAACTTCCCCTGTTGTCCTGTCAATAACTTCCCACCATCTCTTTATATCATCTCTGCAGTTAGGGGTGAGCATATGCTGGATAGAGGCCTTTCATAAGATTAACCTTAAGAGACCTCCTCAGTAGCTGTATATCTTGGAGTCATTATATACATCTGCTGGATTTCATCCGGAGTTTGCCTTAGCCCAGGCATTGTCTTTTTCTAGTGGTATAGTAAGTAGAATATACCTTAAGTCCTTCATCCTTAAGTTCTACCGGAAAGTCTGTACCGTCGCAGTCTCTGATAGCATCAGCTCCCCCATCTCTTTTGCTAACTCCTTTGGTCCCTTCAATTACATCAATGTCTGTAGGAATAGTTACTCTACCTTTACCGTTCATTTCTTTCTCCTTATTATTCATCTGATTACGGGTAATCCGCATCAGTCATTCATTACCTATATTTTCTGTTATACACAAAAAGCACTACAAGCAGGCCCACAAGACCTATTATTTCGTACGTAGCCTGTTATCGATATATCTTTCTGTCCTGATATAATGAGACCTACAGACAGAATAGAACAAAGTAATAAAACCAAACCAATAATTTTTCTTTCATCCTGTCCTCCTTAGCCCTTAAGTCCGCCTAAAGTCATACCTCAGTAAGTCTCCTCTGAACAAGGATGTAGAGTATGAGGTAGGAAGCATAACTATAACAAGGCCTGCGTACATAATTCCGTAGTTGGTTGCTGTCTTTTCAACCGCCATCAGATTCTTAAGTCCCACAGCCAGAGTTTCGTGTTTATCCATAAGTATAGGCAATGATGTACTCATTCCAAAATGACGGAAAATTAAATAAAAATAACCGTAATTATGCTAGGCTTAGCCATTGGTATCATTATCTTAAGCATGGTCTTAAAATGGCTGCAGCCGTCGATATAAGCCGCCTCTTCAAAGCCCTTTGGTAAGGTCTTAAAGTAGGAGCTCAGTAGGTAAATGGTAAAAGGCAGGGCACTTGTGGCATATATTGGTGCAAGTATAAATCTGTTATCCAGGAAAAATGTTACCTTGAGTGCTTTATTTGCATCACTTAGCATAAGGAAAATAGGTACCACTATGTAGTTGATATTTACAAATAAGCCTGCCATAAAGCCTATTTCAAGGATTTTCTTGCCTTTGAAGAAAAATCTTGCAAGTACATAGGCAGCAGGAAGTGCAAGCACTAAAAGAAGCACAAGCCCTGTAGCGGTAACAATTACCGAGTTTGCAAAGAACTGCCCCATCCCCGCATCATTAAATGCAGTAACGAAGTTATCAAAGTTAAGTGATTTAGGGAGATCCCAAGGGCTGATATCACCGCCTAAGAACTCGGAATTTTTCTTAAAGCTCGCCATAAATACCCAGCCAACCGGAATGATGATTGATATAGCCAGACTTATGAGAGCCACATATACAAATATCTTGTATAAGGTTTTTGTCCCAATTCGTTTCAATGTATGCCCTCCTTCCTAAAACTGATATACTTTTTCTCTCTGTAATCTTGTTGACAGCTCCAGCAAGTACAAATGAGAAGATAAATACTGTAACTCCTATCGCCATACCGTAGCCGTATGCACCATTTCCATATGCCTGCTTGTACATATAGTTGAGGAATACCTCTGTTTTGCCGTTAGGTCCTCCGTCAGACATAATCTGTACGAAGAGGAAGCTTAGGTTGATTGTACTGATGATGTAGAAGGTAAGTGTAGTTCTGATGCTTGTCCAAATAAGAGGCAGGGTAATCTGAAAAAACATACGAACCTCAGATGCACGTCCAGAGAAGCTGCCTCATAAAGAGTCAGGTGGGATTGCTGCCATACTCGCCATATACATAACCATCGTAATAACCTATAGCCTGCCAAACCAGAGCAAAAATAACTGAATATATAACTATATCAGGCTCTGCCATCCACTGTTTCGCAAGTGAATCAAGGTGAATAGCCCTAAGAAATGTATTGAGCAGGCCGATGAAGGGTCGTAGATAGCACCGAAGATACCTGCTATAACTACGATACTTAAAATATTTGGAATATAGAATATTACCTAAAAGAAATTCTGACCGATAAATTTGCCTCTTTGCAGTAGGGTTGCAAAAAGCACCGCCAATACTGTACTATGAGTAACTATTACTATTATCAATATAGAGTTCTGCATAGCCTGTAAGAAGCTCTTATCTCCAAATAAATCCTAAAGTTATCAAAGCCTACAAAGGTCTGCTTGTTGGTTTATTCCGCCCATTCTGTATAAGGACATTCTAAACACATTGAAGGTAGGAATAAATATAAATAAAACAACTAGGATTACTGCAGGGGCAAGGCAGGCAAAGATGAACCGCCTTTCCGATTTTTCTATTCATTAATCTCCCTATAGAAACGGCGAGCCTTTCAGCCCGCCGTTAAATTTTGATTGGTTATCTGTCAAGATTTTCAAGTAATTTAGTCCAAGCCTCTTCAAGCTGTTTCTGATACTGTGCTGCAGTAAGTTCTCCTGTATTAAGTGAATCAATAGCTCCGTATACTGTAGCCTTCATATCAAAACCATTGATTGGCTTTGTTGTAGCCCATACACCTGCAACAGCCTCTGTGCCGTTTGCACTTGTAAGTGTGTAAGAATCCTTAACAGGTCCCTGCCTCAAGCTTATCGGAAGCACCCTTTACGGAAATGATAGGTGCAGGAGTCTCTTCTTAGTCTCTTTATTTACACTCTTATTTGCAAGCATAAGCTCAACAACTTTGTCAGAGTACATAAACTTAATGAACTGCTTAGCAAGGTCGATATTAGCTGCATCCTTAGGAATCCAAATCTGCTCTGTATATGTATATACATAAGTGTTCTGATCAGCAGAGAACTTTGGCTGAGCCATCATTGCCCAGTGGAAATCCTTAGGTGTGGAAGCTGCCATTTCTCCGATTACCCAGTTACCGTTTGGCATAAATAATGCTTTTCCGTCTATAACAGCCTGCTGATTCTTCTTAAATCCACCGTCAGCATTTGCGTTTGCTACTGTATCTGACCAGGTATAGTCCTTTGAAGCAAGCTTTGCTATGGTATCTACTACCTCTTTACCCTCTTTAGAGGTCCAGGTTGAAGGGATCGTAGTTAACTGCCTTGTTGTAGGGAATTCCATTCCGCCGACCTGAGCTAACATCTGATACATAGTGCAGTCAAAGTATCCTGCTGTTGGATATGTAAAAGTGCTATACCGTCTTTCTTAGCCTTATCACCCAGTGCGAAGAACTCATCCCAGGTCTTAGGAAGGCTGTATTTCTTTCCTTCACCAACAGAGGTCTGCATTGTACCAGAAGCCTGTAGGAACGTGGGTCCAAGGTGCAGATAAATCTTGCCGTCTGCATAAGGCTGAGCTGTCGCATTGTCTGTGATTCCGCCGACAAGTCTGCTCTTAAGCTCGTCATCAAATACATCTGTGATATCTGCTATTGCATTCTCCTTGAGCATAGTCTCTGTGAATCCGCTCTTTGTACCCATATTGTAGTAGACTACATCAGGGATATCACCGTTCTGGAAAGACTTTGTAAGGTCTTTTGTCAAGCTCTGATGAAAGATGAAGGTCTACTGTTGCCCCTGTCTCTGCCTCAAAAGCATGCCTTAATCTGATTCCAAATCTCTGCTCCGTTACCGCCTTCAAAAGCAGCAATCTTAAGTGTGCCCTCCTGCCTTTGTCTCAGAAGCCGCTGATGCTGACTTTTGCAGATGATGTGGTTGAAGCTGTAGAAGCCTTCATAGATGAAGCTTTGCTTGCTGCAGACTTTTGGCTGTCACCCTTTGAGCCACAGGCTGTAAGTGAAGCTGCAACCATTGACAAACTAAGTGCCATCGCTAACATTTTCTTTATTCTCATATTACCTCTCCTTTGTGAAATTTATTCAACTTCTGATGTCATTATATCCATTTATTTGTTTCTTTTCACATTTATATTGCTATAGATATATTGCTTTATATCTCTAAATTTATTAAAATATATCATCATGCAATGATGTGGGTGTCAAAAGTATTTGACACTCATTGATGCAGGATTACTGGCTGCGCTGTCGCAATCCTTTTGATTTTATCAATAACCAAAGCAAGCAGGCATTTTTCATACAACGAGTGAATTATGTGCATTTTTGAAGTCTGCAGCAAGAAAAGGACTAATATGGGATTTTTCAAATTATCAGATAGCGGAAAAGCCTGCAGATACTGCAAAAAGTAATCTTATATATATAACCTACACGAGTACGAGAATGACTGGCCAAGCTTTTATGCACACCCATCCTTTTACTGAGCTTTTCTTGTGACAGGTGGAGTTGGAGAGTTTTATGTTGAAAAATGATGTGTATCCGCTTTGAAAAGGGGACTTCATCCTGGTGAACTCCAAACACCTCCACACCGAGAAGTCAGGGAGGAAAAATCCTCTTGAATATATAGCTGTTGCTGTTGATAACTACAGCTTAAACCTGGGTGACAGAGTGAATCATCTTATGTTTAACTGCATACTTAAGAATCCTAACATCATCAAGTCATGGATTCCATGCTTAATGAGCAGGAAAATAATAAGCCTTACTCAGACCATATCTGCCAGAATATACTGGAGATTATACTTATAGAAATTCTTAGAACTACTAAAACAAATGTAGATACAGAGCCTACCGTCAGCTCAAGCAAGGAATGCTTTAAGCTAAAAAAATACCTCGACTCCAACTATGCCTCTAAAATCACCATAGATGACCTTGCAAAGCGCTCAAACCTGAACAAATATTATCTAATCCACTCTTTTAACAGGTATTTTGGCTCTTCTCCCATCAACTACCTCTGCAAGATTCGTATAAGGGTTGCAAAGGAGTTGCTTAAAAACAGCGATTACAGCATAGATCAGATATCACAGTCAGCGGGCTTTTCTTCTCAAAGCTACTTTACCCAGTGCTTTAAGAAGGACTGCGGGATGTCTCCAAGTGCGTATAGACAAAAAGAAAGGATCGGCTAATGAACCGGTCCTTTTTATCATTTTATATAAAAATTTCTACTTTTTAATTCCAAAGCTTTTCAGAATATACTCCGTCCTTTTGATAAGCTTCTCTATGGCCGCTTTTACAGTAGGCTTATCTTCCTGATAGGTTACACCAAACCATTTTGCATCTGTGTTAAACACCTTCATGTCTGCCTTACCTGCACGAATCATGTCGCTGATTACCTTGATATGGAAGAACTCAGCCTTTAGCGGATTGGAAGAGATACCGCCAAGGAAGTCTACAAAGCCTTTCTCAAGAGCTTCAAATACCTTAGGAGTAAGCCCCATCATATTCATAGAAGTTACATCCCTCAAGGCTTAACTCGTGCTTTTCACCGCTTGCCGTAAAGCCTACAGCCCCCTCTCCCTTCTTCTCTACATCAAGATGCTCCTCTATGGATACCAGATATCCGCTATTATCCACGCTGCAGATACCTCTGGATACTGAGCCGTTGTCGCTAGTATTCTTAAGCAGGTAGCCTGCCATGCTAAAAGTGAGCCTTCCCATCGCTTTCATCCACATTTGCAAGGAAATCATGCATTATCTTGTAAGGCTCTCTTCCGTAAAAGTCATCCGCATTGATAGCGAGGAATGGCTCGTGTACAAATTCCTTTGCAGCAAGGAGCGCCTGACCTGTACCCCAAGGCTTGGTTCGTCCCTCAGGCACCTTAAAGCCCTCCGGAAGATTGTCCATCTCCTGATATACACATAGTGAACCGGAACTCCTGCCTTTTCTTCAAGTCTGTTGCCGATGATTTCCATAAAATCATCCTTAATGTCTTTTTCTTATGATGAGTGACAACCTTGTTAAATCTCTGCCTTTATAGCATCAAACACGCTATAGTCCATAATCACTTCGCCTTCAGGGCCAAAGGAGTCAAGCTGCTTGATACCGCCGTATCTGCTGCCCATTCCTGCTGCCATCACCACCAATGTTACATCTTTCATAACTACCCCTAAGTATATTTTATTGTTGTCTATAATTACCTTTCCGATTCCAGGTAAAAATTAACTGCCTCTTCCCCTTTACTGCACTTTCTCTAGTGATAACGCCTGCTGTAGCCTCGGTTATCTCCTTAAAGAATTTCCCTAGAGACATCCTCTGTAATCAGAAGAGATATATTTACCTTCTCAAGGTACTCGGTTTCATGTATGATAATACCAAGCTCCATATCAAAGATGCTGAAGCTTTGGTAGAGTCCATAGTCTATAACGAACTCAAATAACTTTGCAGTTGTTACCTCGACTATTTCAGCATTTTTAATGACCTCCGCTGTTGCTCCTGAATAGGCTCTGACAAGCCCTCCGTACCAAGCTCAGTTCCTCCAAAATACCTTGTAACAATAACTATTACATCTAAAAGCCCTGCTCCCTGAAAAATCACATCCAGTATGGGTTTACCTGCTGTTCCCGGAAGGCTCACCGTCATCACTGGAATATCTAATCCCCTATCTGAGTTAAGCACATAAGCAGAGACAGCTGTGTGTGGCATCATAGTATTTCTTCTTTGTCTGCTTGATGAGGGCTTCAGCCTCTTCTTCTGACTTTACCTCTCGCTATATGCGCAAGAAATTTTTGACTTTTTATTTCCAGTTTCTGCAAAAGCATCCTTTTTCACTGTCTTATATGACACTTTTCACCTCTTTACATTAGCCGTCATTGCCGTCATTTGAGCGCCATCATCTTCGCCGTCCACCAATAGCCGAATCTGTCGGAACTACCGGTGTAAGATGTGTGCTGCAAGTGTCTGATACCTGTTTAGTTAAAATGTAAGGTGTATCGGCTGTATTATAGTGCCTCTTAACTGTCTTTCCATAGGCATCTGTCTGTGTGATTTCCTCATTTTTGATAAGGAAATACCTTGCTTATTACTTCAGGGACAATAAAGGCCCCTGCCGCCTGTCCCTGACTCCTTACATATATTTAGTTTAACGTGTACATCGCAGCTTTCCTTTGGTACCGTACCAACAGCAAAGTATTCTGTCTTTTTACAGTTAGACCCTCCTGCACTATGGTCACAAAGCCCAGGCACGGCAAGCTTTCCGGACTTTGTACATATAGTCGCTGTTGTAACAAGAATCGACTGCTTCAAACTGCTTTTGTCTTTAATTTCTTCTTTACATTGATGCCGTCCATTATAGCCTTCCAGATAGGATGATGCCTAAGCTCATAGCCTATCTGCGATGTCTGTTCATCATATCCAAGCCAAACAGTACAGGTATAATATGGTGTGAAACCTGATATCCAAAGGTCATTGTCCCAGCTTGAACTACCTGTCTTTTGCCGCCTGTCCCATACTTGCATTGGCAAGCTTTGCCCTGTAAGCCGTTGCATCTGTACGTGTAAGTGTATCGTGCATGGCATCAGTAAGTAAAAATGCTGTCGAATCCTTCATTACCTGTCTTGCAACCTTTTTTATGCTCCAGGGATGACATTGCCATCATGGTCCAAGCACCTTGCTATAGAAAGCTTGGCTTTATATATATACCGTTATTGGCTATGGCAGCATAAGCACCTGTTATCTCAAGGTTTGTAGCACCCTTTGACAGTCCTCCAAGCGCCACTGCAAAGCCGTTATCGTCCTCTGAAAGTGTTGATATTCCAAGTGCCTTTCAGATAGAGCCAAGGCTGTAGTAAGTCCAATTGCTTCAAGAGCCTTTACTGTAACTACGTTCATAGAGCGGTAGATACCACGCCTATAGGTGCTAAGGCCCTCGTAGCTGTTGCCCCACCAGTTACGTACCTCTTTGTTGGAATTAGGGTAGAAATACTCTCCATCATCCTGTACGCTTGCAAGGGTATAACCTGCAGTATCAAGGGCAGGAAGGTAGGTGGAAAGCACCTTTGAAAAAGTGAACCCAGGCTGTCTGGTTGAATCCGTAGCCCTGTTGAGGGTAAGGTTTGCCTGTCTTTGGCTCCCCTTCCACCAACAATAGCTGATACCGCACCGCTCTTTTTGATTCATTACGGTAGCTGATATCTGTGGCTCAACTGGTGTACTCACTTCTCTCACCCTATTACCTCTCCACCACCCTTTTAGCTTGGCCTTCTTGAAACCGCTTAATGTACTGGTCTGCACCGCCTTTTTTATTGAACATCATGCTATCGAGCTTAAACATCTGCTGATATGTCCCTCAGAATAATTGTAGAGTCTTACCGTTTTTTACTCTGAACAGATAGTGCATAGGAAAGCTTCCATTTACTAGGCATTCCCACAAAAATACTTCTCATTTGCAGTCTCTGTGTTGCAGATTTTTGAATATCAGGATCCTGATAGGTATATATCTTAAGGCCTCCGGAATAAAGAAGGTTATAAGCCTGTGTAACCGTATATCCCTTCTCGTTAACAAGGTCTTCCACCACCTGACCTATGGTAGCGTCCACATAGTAGGAGTTTACAGTTGTGTCTACCTTTATTTCTTTATTTACAGCCTTAATCCTTGCATATACATCATCACTTTCAGCTTCTTTAAGCTGTTTTTCAGTGATAAAGCCAAGCCTTTTCATATTGTTAAGTACAGACTTACGCCTTGCAGCATTCTCCTCAGGGTGTGTAATGGGGTTATTCCCCGTAGGATTTTTGGTAATAGCCGCAATTACGCTTGCTTCCGAAAGTGTCAGCTTGCTTACGCTCTTATTGAAATATCTAAGTGCGGCAGTCTGCACTCCGAGGGTATTTTGTCCCAGGTTTATTGTATTAAGATAATACTCAAGAATCTGATCCTTGCTGTAGATGTGTTCAAGCTGAATCGCAAGATACTGTTCCTGTATCTTTCTTTCAATTGCAGCCATAATAGTCTCTTCTTCACCGCCTGCAAAGACCTGGTTCTTTAGGAGCTGCTGTGTAAGCGTACTTGCTCCCTGCTTTTAGAGCCTCCTGACAAAAGTGCTACAAAGCCTGCTCTAAATGCACCTCTTACATCTATACCACCATGCTCATAAAAAACGCTCATCCTCTATTGCAATGAAGGCCTCCTGAACAGTCTTTGGTATGTCCTTTTAATTTCTTATAAATACGGTTCGCCCCTGCGCCTACAATAGTCCTTATCTTCTTTCCTTTTTACGTTGTAAAAATAAGTCTGAAATCCTGTAGGCATAACATTTACGGAGTTAATCTCAGGTGCTTTGTCAATTATCCCCTTCACACTTCCGTACATAAGATAGCCGCCTGTCACAGCAAGTGCTACTACGGCTACCATAAATATTCTCACTATCCAAATGAGAACCTTAGAACCCAGTTTTCTTGAAACAGAACCATATTTTCGTTGTTTTTCTTCTATCTCAAATCTGCTATAGCTCATACATCTCCTTTTTTAATCTATTCGCTCTTTAAAAATATTTTAAAAACTGAAATACCGGTTCGGCAGTTTGTCCCATCATCATTGTAGCAAGCAGCTATGCCTCTTTCAGGCAAGGCCTCCTTCATCTTTACCACAAAGAGTTCCTCTTCTTTTTCTTCATCTATGCAGTAATCAGGCACACAGGCTATACCAAGCCCTATCCTCGCAAGGTCAATGAGAAGGTCGTTGCTTGCAAGCTCAATCTCAGGTATAAGCTCCAAATGATGTTTCAAAAACAGCTTGTGAAGGAATTCACTGGTGGTAGAAGCCTTATCAAGCATCATCATAGGATACTTTTGTATATCCGAAAGCTCACATACTTTGTTGATGAGCTTAGGAAATGACTTCTTATTTGCCACAAATATATCCCTAAATTCCTTAACAGGCAGGGCCTTACCAATCTGACCCAGCGCACTGTTAGGTGTATTTACTACAATGATATCCACCTGCCCGTTTTTTAGGTATTCCACATATTTTAAAGAAGTTCCATTGACAACCTTGATGTGTACGTTCGGATATCTACCGTGAAATTCTTTAAGCATAGGCTTAAGGAAGTATCTACAGATAGTATCGCTTGCACCTATACTTAACTGCCCTCCGTTTAGCGATTTTGACTCAAGTATCCTTGTCTCACCAAGGCTTATCAGGTTGATAGCAGGCTCTACGTGGTTGAAGAGAATCTCTCCTTCCTTGGTAAGCCTTACCCTCTTGGTGCTTCTAACAAAGAGTTTCTGCCCCAGTCTCTTCTCAAGCACCTTTATAGACTGACTCACCGCTGACTGCGATATGAAAAGCTCCTTGGATGCTTCCGAGAAGCTAAGTGTCTTTGCTACGTGGTAAAATACCTTATACAACTCGTGGTTAATATCCATCTTATTCCCCTTTAACTATACTAAAAGTAGTCCCTATTAAACAAGCCATATCCATCCTGTGTACAGAAAGGTTTTATTATTATTTCCGAAAATCTAATTTCTATAAAAAGCAAGCACTCACATAGGGCACAGCTCTTATTATCTCATTATTTGGCTCACAAATCAACTATGTTCACAATATTTTTATATATTGAAAATGTCTATCATTTAGTACGGCAATTTCCTCGACTTTATTAGTACGCAATGTTATAATTGTGTAGGTTGTTGCGACCTATTTATGTGTTCTTAAAAAATGTAAAGTAAACTTATGCTAAATCTGCTTTTTTTATTAAGGAAAGGAGAATTTTATGTCCTGTACTACAATTTTTAGTTGGAAAAAAGCCAGTTATGACGGTTCTACTTTGGTAGCAAGAAATGATGATTCAGGCTCAGGCAGCTTTATGCCTAAAGAAAGTTCACTGTTGTCTCCCCTGACAAACAACCAAAGGTTTACCGCTCTGTGATTTCACATGTTGAAATCGAACTTCCTGACCATCCCCTTCGCTATACCTCACTTCCAAATGCGGTTGATGGCGAAGGCATCTGAGCTGCCTGTGGTGTAAATGAACTAAATGTATCAATGACAGCAACTGAGACAATAGCCTCTAATGAGAGGGTGCTCGGAGCAGATCCCTTGTTGTCTACTCCTGCTAAAGGGCAGAAAAGGCAGTTCAAATTATTCCCCGGAGAAAATCGGCGGCATAGGTGAAGAAGATATAGTAACCATAGTTCTTCCATACATCAAAAGTGCCAGAGAAGGTGTAATAAGGCTTGGCGGTCTTCTTGAAAAATACGGAACCTACGAGATGAATGCCATAGCTTTTCAGGATGAAAATGAAATCTGGTGGCTTGAAAGTATAGGGAGGGACATCACTGGATGGCAAGGCGTGTCCCTGATGACTGCTATGTGGTTGCTCCAAATCAGCTGGGACTTGACAGCTTTTGACTTTGAAGATGCTTTTCGGCAAGAAGAAGACCATCTCTGCTCAAGTGATTTGAGAGAGTTCATAGCAGAAAACCACTTAGACCTTGCCCTTTGTAAGGCCTTTAACCCTAGGGATACCTTTGGTACTCATTCTGATCTTGACCACATATACAACACCCCTCGTGCCTGGGTGGCACAGAAGTACTTCAATCCTACCACAAGTAAGTGGACAGGTGATGATGCTGAATATACCCCACTTTCAGACAACCTTCCTTGGTGCAGGGTTCCTGAGAAGAAGATAACAGTTGAGGACATCAAATGGGTTCTCTCAAAGCCACTATCAGCATACACCTTATGATCCTTATACAAACGGAGCTAAGGAGCTCTACCGTCCTATAGGCATCAGTCGTACAGATGTGCTTGCACTTGTGCAGATTCGCCCTTATATGCCTGATGCGCTTAAGTCAGTTAAATGGATAGCTTTTGGAAGTAATGTATTCAACTCCTTTGTGGGACTGTACACCAATATAACTAAAACTCCTAAGTACCTTGCAAATACAACGGGAAATGTTGACAGCCACAACTTCTACTGGGCAAGCAGGCTCCTTGGTGTAATTGCAGACGCCCATTTTAACCGCTGTCTGCCAAATATAGACCACTATCAGACAGCAGTTGTGTCTCGGAATCATGAGATTATCTGTAAGTCTGATAAGGAATTTGCCTCATACATAAAGGGAGTTAAAAAGGATAAGAAAGCGGCTGAAATTTCATTCTGCGAGAAGGCAAATGAAGAAATAGTTAAGATGCTTGAAGAAGAGACCACAAAGGCACTTAACAAGGTGGTCTTCAGTGCAAGCTGCCAGATGAAGAACAGCTTTTCCAGGTCGGATGCGTAATTATCGGTATTTTAAAATTAGTATAAAAGATACACCATATTTGCATTTTAAGTTGAAAAACTATATGCAGCCTTTGCAGAGCATACGCCAAATATCAGCTGTTGCATAATTTCGTACAATATGTTTTATTTGATTTGAGCAAATGATACCGCTTGTCGATGGTGCAGGATAAAAGTTATTCGGTGTGCAGATGATACCGCTTATCGATGGTGCGGGGTATAAATGATTCGGTGTGCAATTCCTCTGTCGATATGACGGAGGATTTTTAGAGCTTTATTTCGGATGTAACAGATAAAACCCTTCCTCAGATTGAAGACTGGAGAACACGCCATAAACTTTGGTCATTTTGTACACTTTTTGTCTTATTTTTGTGCACTTTACCGTTGTCAAATATATTTGTTTATTTTATAATTTTAATTGTCGGTGTGAGTTACAATAATCACCAAAGTCAGCATTTTCTTTAGTATTTTGTGATTTGCGATATTATGTATTCGATATCTGTCTGTATGAATGTTGCCTTTCTCCCCAATACTTATTGCTAAAATCTTCAGTTTACCGATATCTAATATCTAGCAGTTTAGATTATTGTAACTCATATCCGATTTCTTTAGCTTAAGTATCAAAGTCTACTTGTAGGAAAATCTATTTAACATTTTAACTTCTTCTGCATAATAGCCATGAGGCATTATAGCAAAACCCAAAGAAAGAAAGGACTATAGCCTACCAAAAGAAAAGATTTTGAAAGAGTATGCTAAAACTGCTCAATCCAATCGATGATATTATGTTTTCGCAAATGGCGTGAACATACAAGGAGTTCTGCGAAGAGATCTTTAAGAGTTATCCTCGAGATGATGACTGACTGTCGTTACGAGGCTATTCCTCAGTGCGCAGCGAAGAATCTGCTGGCCGTTCTGTGGTTTTGGATGCCAAATGTGTAACCGGCGATGGACGGCATGATTAACATCGAAGTTCAAAAAGCGAAATGATGATAATCATCTCAAAAGAGTCCGCTACAATGCAGCCATCTTAACTACAAATATAGCTGAAACACAGGCTGGACAAACAGTTTGAGTTCATGCCTGATGTCTGCATTGTATTTATATCTAAGCTTTGATAGTATTTAGTGAGTAGTCTCCCCGCATCTACCATATAGACAAGGTAGTTAGGGAAACTGGTCAGGTTATAGAGGATGGTCTGACTGAGATATTTGTAAATGCTGCAGTTATGATGGTTCCTAAGCCTGGCAAGGCTGATGAAGAAGTTGATTGAGAATGATGCTTACGAGTGAGTGATGAGTTTTCCTGTAACGAGTGAAACTCGAGCTCAGATTTAATCAAAGTGAAGGAGGTAGTAGGGCTATGGATGAAACTTTACAGCTTTATTAGTGATGACAAAGAAAGTGAAGAATCTGGTGAGAAAACGCGGTGAAAACGCGGTGGCGTAGTGCTAAAAATGAAAAGTTAAAAATCGCTAAAACTATGATTAAAGGAGGGGCTTTCTGCTGAGCTTGTGATGAAATATACGGGACTCTGTAGGATATAGTTTTGGCTTTACAGGTTAGCATCTACTACATCAAGTCTAACCAGTATATCTTGAGGATGCTCTAATGGTTAAATATACGAAAACCCCATAAAATAGCTGTTTTGACCTTTACTTTGGCCAGGTTACGCTGGCAAGAGCCTTTCATTACCTGTATGAGTTAGCTTAATTTAGAGGGCTGAAATCTGTAGTTATTTAGCTTGATTTGGGATTATAGTGATTTTTGTTTTAGAATTTTGAAATAGAATAATGACTTTTTGAATTTTAGATTTTATAAACTTAGATTTAAAAATCAAATTGCTGTTTAGCTGTTCCTAGTATTACCTTTCTACTCTTCTGTAACTGTCCAAAATCCTATGTAATCTGCTCATACACTGGGTTTATAGTTATAGTACTCTGTAACTAATTTTCTAAAGTGTAAATTTTGCCTCTGAATCTGTTTGTTTTGAATATCCCAATATTGCTTTTAATATCTTTTTCTTACCTTGTTTAGTCTTTATCATTAGAAGGGTCCTCTGGAGAACCTGGACTATCCTCTCCATTATCAGAGTGTCTATTATGCCTTCTACAGCCCTTCTTTCTTAAAAAGACAACTACTAAACTATTTTCACCTTTATACTTCTTCTTAGTATTCTTATCCTCACCCTAATGTTATTGTCTCTTCATTAGTTTTTCCTCTAAATTTCTCCTCTAGCCTTCTTTAATCTAGCTGTCAGTTCTTTACCAGGAGTAGGATTTGCTTTATTTGTCATCATCTGTACTTTTTATCTAAATCTTTTCCTGTAAACCATCCTACTAATTTATACCCTTGTGGATTTCAGTAGGTAAATTCTCCTCATCAGTTATTATAATATTCTTTACCGTCTTTTCTCTATAATAATCTATATCTCGTCTCACTACCTATATTTACATATTTCTATCTCTCCATTCTGGTCTGTCCTCCTCCCAATACTGCTTTATTATTGTACTCCTACCTGTCTGTATTCTTTCTTCTTACTTGTACTCTCGGTTTACCAGGACTATGACTCACCATCATATGTATTTATTATTCCTGTTGGCTTTTTAGTATTCCATACCATACATATTCCATAACCATAAGATTCATTTATTATGTCTGCATTTGACATCAAAGCACCTACCAAGTCCAACCAGCTGTATATTTATTTAATTTTTGAAGGTATGTATAAACCCTAATACTTATCTCTGTTCATATATTACCTACCTTTTTCTAACTTAATACACTGCATAAACATCATTCGTAAATAACGCTATCTGAAAATCTCCATACTTTACCTTGTGCACCCAATAACTTACTCTATACCCCGCTGGTATTTACCTAAATTACGATGTTGCACATATATAATTCTTGGTCGGATTACCATAATGAAATATACTATGCCAATAAAATAGCTCATATACTAACATTGTCTTTTTGATTATACCAATCTATTGATCTTGTAATCCAAAGTGTTTCCAGTATAATGCTGACTGCCCCTCTCTTTTCCTCTACCCTCACTCCTTATATTTAGTATCTATTTTGAAGTAAGTGTTGCTTAATCTCTTTATTTCTTGATATTGCTTTGTGTCCAGATATCTTATATGGTCTTCCCTAAGATGGATTTTTACTATATCTTTGCATATCAGGTTCTACTCCAAACCTTGACTTCAATCTTAATATAGGGTTCTCTATCAATTTTATACTATGTCGGATAAACTTATCCCTGTCGAATTGCAGACATAAGTAGCTGTTCATTGACACCTGTTTCTTAGTATCTCTGTCTACTAAATAATATATCCAACCTGTTCTATCTTCATTTGGTCCACCTCATTAATGTACCTGCATTTCCACCATTGTTTCACCCACACTACATTGCATCCGCCCTCCTCCGCATAGACATTAGTACAGAAAAAGCTAATGCTATCATTATACATAATATTATAAATAGCTTTTTCATCTATTCCTCATAATAATTAAGATAGTAGACTACTTGTCATACCTCTCATTCTATAATTTATCTATTAATCACCTAATGCATCTAATACATCATCTACTGGCATATCACCTAGGTTTCCCATCAGTATTTACAGTCTCTTTTGAGTAGGACTGTTTGGGTCATCCGTAACCCTGTATCCTCCACCTTTTATTCTGTCCACCTTTATTCTTGTTTTATTACTGTCTTTCTTAGTATTATCTTTCTTAACAGGCTTCTGATTATTATTATTTACCGGCTTGTCACTTTTAACTGCACTGGTCTTTTTAACTTAGCTGCTCAACTTTTTACATTATTATCTTTTATGCTGACCTTGATTAAACCCATTAGCATTATTATCCTTTTTGGCTGTTCAACTTTATTATTGTCTACCACTTTTTTATTCTTATCCTTCTTTTTAGCCTTCTTATTTTTATTATCTGCCTTCTTATTATCCTTCTTAACTTCTGCTTTCTTTCTACTACCTTATCTTTATCTTCTATCTCAGCTATTGATCTTTCCTCTATTTCTTTTTAAAGTCAGTCCATAGTTTCCTTGAGGTATTTCAACATCATCTCCATCTATATCCCTCTACTTCACTGTCACTCACCCTTTATGTTGTCACTATCCACTAAACCACCCTTTTATCACTCCTGCCTTATTCAAACTCTGCCTCTACTTTTATTATTAACTCTACAAACCTCTCTTAGTTATTCCTTCATTCCAACGTGTCTTCGCTGTATCTAATATACCTTTTTCATACGCTAATGCTATTGCTTTATACATACTATGCTCACCCCTGCCTCAGGGGTTTATTTAACATCTCAGATAACTCCTCTATCCTAGTTCTTCCTGTATCCTCCCCTTATCCTTCAGCATCCTCTAATTTCTTTACATTATCAGCCTTATATGTATCCAATCTTCCATAAAACCTATTCATAAGTAAGTATATTGCCTCTCTCGGCTCATTGTGCTATTGTGGGTTGATTTATCTCAAAGGGCATGTCCTACATTAATTATAGGCTTCTTTCTTGTACTCTTTTTCACTAGAGGTTGTATCTCAGTATCTACTGCCTTATCAAAAATCTGCATCTACTTGTGGAGTAGAGTCAGGGACTTATGGTTCTATAACCAGCATAGCCTCTGCTCTCAGTTAGATACTGATTTTCTCTGCTTACCTGTACTGATTGTGTTGTCTCAGATTTGGAAGTCAAAGCAGAAGAGCCTGACTGCCTGTGGCAGAGCCACGAGCAGTCAGAGAGAAGAGTATACTACTGTTAAAGATGCTATATATATTTGTGTTATATTTTTATATTCATAGTGTTCTCCTTAATTTATCATATTTTGAAAAAGCTACAATTATTATTTTACTGTCAACTATAAGTTCCAGTTAAATCAGTTTCTGAATATTCAGTCTATTATTATTTAAAGACCCTATAAATAAAGACTTTATTTTAATCATTCCATCCAAATTTTCTATTTTTATCTTTTATCTTTCTCAATATCAGAATCAAATCTAGAATAATTCTCCTAAGTTGGTCTGGTTCAGCATAATCATTAGAAATAAGAAGATTAATTTTTGCTTGTCACCTGAATTCATTATAAACAAATTCTCTGATTTCCTGTTAAATGACAGTAATATTCCTAAAGTCATCTTCATCTTGTCATCTTCTAAATTATAATCATACAAAACTTATTACCAAAAATAATATCCAATCCATTAATACTATTCCTGTAGAAATACCTTTTCCGATGTTTTCAAGCTCAATACATATACAATTAAATTTTTCCTCAAACCAATATGTATCTCATCTTTCTACTAAGTACGTGATTGATTGTATTGATCAAAAGTAAGCTCATCGATAATTCTTGTATATCTTTTTGTATAACTTTAATTTTCTGTAAACTGTATTGCGATAGTATTCTTTTGCGTATTCCTAAGTACTTCTTCAGATAAATCATTTTGCTGAGAGATTTGTTTCGATTTATTCGCTTGAAACAAAGCTATAACTGAGATAATGATCATTAATAAAAGCTCAACTACCTGGATAATATCCATTTTGCCATACAAACTTCCTTGTCTGATGTATATATTTAAAACACAAAAGGCACCTATTCTGAACGCATCAAAATAAGTGCCTAACTAGTATCTATAGTTTTAAATCATATATTAAATTAGTGTCAGTAGTGCGTCGTCGTTGTCGTGTCGTGTCGTGTAATAATTATTTCGCCTCATTTTATATGTCAAGCCCACTTTCAAAAATTTCCAAACTCCAACTCCCATAACTCTATTATACAAAATTCAAAAATAAATGCAATACTAAATAATTTCTATAATATTCATCACTCTTTACACACTCTTTTAAACATTCGCTGTTTCATAGACATTTGAGTTACAAAGAACTCATCATAGATTTCCTAATAGGCTTATAAAATTACAGGGAATACATCCCACAAAAACCCTATGCACAGAGCAGAAACAGACATTAATTCCATACAAGGAATAGAGGTTAATTAACAATCAAAAATTTTGAAAAGCCTGTCTATTAGGTCAGAGAAAAGGAGAGTTATGGATGTAATAAACAATACATCAATTTCACGGGTCGTTGCTGGTGGCAACAATACAAGGAGGTGCAATATGCGTGCATCTGGTTTAACAGAAGAAAGAATATACCTTGGATATATTAGCACATCATTTTACCAAGATTTTGGGGAGAATGTCGGGAAGCGGGCGAAAGCTGCTATAGCAGTATGCGTGTCAAATAAAGGCTGCTATCACGCTCATATGGCTGCTGGCAATACAACCACTAAATACTGTAGCAAAGGTACTTTTTAATTCAAGATGTTGAATCACAAAAGGTACCAAAAAGCAACTTACTGATTATTTTTATTAAAGATGGGAGTATAAATCCCAAAATAATGAGAAAGTACTTTTATACACTAGGTCTTGAGAATATTCAGGATAGACAAGGCACAAATGCATTCTGAAAATATCCAAGACCTAATAAATCAAGGGCTTAGTCCTAAAGACATTTTCTATAACAACTTTAATTATAGAGACAAGCAAAAGAAATATATCAAGCCCACCTGGATAAAAGGCTGAAAGATATCCCATTATAAAAAATATGAAGGTGTATTGGCACACAGGTGAAAGTGGAGCGGGAAGAGTTATTTCTACCTTACTTTTATGTAATAAACGATGGCGAAGAAAATATTTATATGATAAACGATCTCCAAATGGCGGTTTTGACAATTATATTGTTAATGGATCACCAAATATATTATTCATAGATGATTTAAAAGACGAGATCAAGCATAAACAATTGCTTACAACACTTGATGTTTACTCGCGTACGCAGACACACTGTAGATATGTTAACGCCTACAACCTATGGACTGAGGATATATCATAACATCAATATTTCCACCTGAAGGAATTTATGAAAGGTTGATTCCCGAAGAACAAGGAGAACAAGACAGTCTTACGCAGCTTATAAGAAGAATAACCTACATAGTATATCACTATGTCGAAAAAGGGAAAAATATAAGTCTTATTCTATGCCATCTAGTCAATATATAAATTATGATGACTTGAAAAGCAAAGGCATTGGCTGATAATGAAGGCTTTTAAATGTAACAGATATTAGCCAAATACCATTCGAGCAGAGCTAAGTTGATTGTTTCAGATGGGAGGAGTTAGTAATTTCCCCTGAACCCTGAAATTACTGCATTTCTTGGGTTTCATAATAGTGGAGCTGAGAGGAGTCGATACAACAATTATCCTCTCAAGCTCTCTATTTTAGCGTATCTCAGAAGTTTTATTTGCATTTGACCACATTTTTGACCACACTAACTGGATACTCAATAAGTTCATTACTTTAGCTTCTTCTTCTTTAACAGAATGAATGTATTTATTATAAGTCTCTATATTATTCTTGTAGTTTATGGTAATTTTGTTATAATATTTACCAAGCAAATTCTCTTTTCATATAATCCTTAAACCCTATGCATACAAAGGCAATGACCAGATATGACTGTCACCTTCCATATTATCTCCAACATTTTTAAGCGAAGATTTAAATGCAATTTTGGGCTTATATCTGCTACAAAACAAATGAAGACTTTTTGCTCGTGTATTATCCGCTGATTTAACCTCTATTGGAATCAACTCACCACCATAATCCGTAATAAAATCCATCTCTGCATCAGCTTTTGTTCTCCAAAAATATGGCATAATCCCCATACATTTTAACTGGATAAAAATGTAGTTTTCAGCCAAAGCTCCTTTAAAATGAATAAATGCATCATTTCCCACAAGAATTGTTCTGTAATTGATATTTGCTTTCCTTCTAAGCAAGCCAACGTCAGACAAATATACCTTAAAAATAAGTTGAGTCTGCCATTCCTGATAAGGGAAATTTCAGGTGTAGATACTAAATCAAGTTTAAGTGCAATTCCGGAATTAACAATCCAGCTCAAAGCATCTTCAAGTTCTTTTGCCCTGGTTCCCTGCTTAACATGAGAAAAAATAAATTTACTGTTATCTCTTGCAATCTGAACAGGTATTGAATCCCAAATCATTTTAATTTTTATAGCTGTATCAGGTGTTGTATATTTTCCAAAATCATCCGCATAGTCTTTTAATATTATATCCTGAACTTCTTCTGCTTCTTTATAATCATGAGTATCAATCCAAGACTGTACCACTTCAGGCATACCACCCTATAACGAGATAATTTCTTTATAATACTTTTCAAGCGGTATAGTATATAATTCAGGTATCTTTCTTTCTGGGTTAAGTTTGTTAAGTCCGTCAATATATTTCTTTCCACCATCAGCTATAACAAACTCTTCAAAACTCATTGGAAACATTTCAAGGCGATTTACTTTGCCTACCGGAAAAGAAATCCCTTTTTCCTTTAGAGCCACTCCCAGTAAAGAGCCAGCCGCAATAATATGGAGTTTAGGAATATTCTCACAAAAATATTTCAGGGATTGTATAGCACGTGGACAAGCCTGTATTTCATCAAATATAACAAGAGTTTCATCTACTGTTATTTTTTACCGCGAACCACACTTCCAAGTTCATCAATGATTCTGTCAGTGTCAAAATTATAGTCAAATACTGACTGCAATCCTTCTTCGCCATCAAAGTTAAAATATGCTACATCTGCGAATTCCAATCGTCCAAATTCCTTTATCAGATAAGTCTTTCCACACTGTCTTACACCAGAAACAAGCAATGGTTTTCTATTAGTTTTATTTTTCCATTTCAATAAATTTTGGTATGCTTTTTCTTTCCATACTGGCAACTCCTTTGTTTCTATGTAGATTCTGGTATCAAAATATAATAAATCCCAATTATTTATGACATCGATAACAGACCTCTTAAGTATAAAAGCAATTTTAATAGTGTATAATATTATAACAAAATTCGACCGAAATATCCATATCTCTTTACATTTTTCGACCGAATAAACGTGATATATCTACATTATTCGACCGAATTTCTACCTCGAACAATACCGAAAAGACAAATTTGATTTTTCATCACTAAAAACAGCCTGTAAAGCCCACTCTCCGAGTACCTTTCGGCAAAGGGGCTTGACAGGCTTTTTCTGCTTCTTTAGTTACACAATACACTCTTACATTGTTCGTTTTTCATACCCCAGTTATACCCCAATTTAGTATGGTTCAAACTGGTCTTTTTCGGTCTAAAACGACCTGTTTCACATTTTCTAAATTTCCGAAACCCTTGAAAATCACTGCATTTCTTAGGTTTCTTAATAATGGAGCTGAGGGGAGTCGAACCCCTGTCCGAAAACCCATTCATTGTACTTCTACAAGCTTAGCTAATTGTTTGACATTCCTCCACCTGACTTGAATCAGCACAATTCAGGCTTTAGTAGACTCTAATACGCCCATAGCACCGAGCCCCTTGCTATGTCGTTTCTGCTGATTCGATGCCTTAGCCTATTATGCAGGTATAACAGGTAAGACAGCTGCCATTAGGCAGCGTATGCTAAATTATCTTCAGCGTTTGTATTTAATTTTGATTTAACGCATTCCTGCGGCTTGCTTCTCCAACTTCAAAAATTCCCGTCGAAACCGGTACAACCCGGATTTTTAGAAAAGAAGCCGTAGTCACCTAAGACTACGGCCCAGAACCAGCTATAAATTACTCAGCTATAGAAACATTTACTGCTCTAAGCTTGCTTGAATTCTTAGGATCGGTCTCTGTCTCAAATGTAACTCTCTGTCCTTCGTTAAGAGTCTTGAAACCCTCTACGTTGATAGCTGAAAAATGTACGAATACATCATCTCCGCCGTTGTCATTAGTAATAAATCCGTAGCCCTTCTCTGAGTTGAACCACTTAACTACACCTGTGTTCATTTAGGTATCCTCCCGTAAATAAAAAAATATTAGTTGCGTAATCTTCCAGTTAAAGAGCTTTGAAGCAGATACCTTTCTAGTAGTGCTGCGAGCTAACGAACAAGTTTAGAGAACTGAGTTCGACTTTCTTTAAACTTCAAGAATACGATACTAATGTTAACATAAAAATCACAAAAAGTCAAATATAATAATACTAAACTAAGGTTAAAATCGACATTAATAATTAATGATTATGATTAACACCTCTTATATAACCTGTATTAATACCTGCCTAAGTCGGCTTAAGGCACAAATATAGCAAGTATCAATACAGGCGAAACAGTATTAAATGATGCAAGCATCAAATGATAATAATTTCTTTTTTCAAGCAAACTCCCAAAACGAGTGTTTATAATTTTTGAGACTTATGTCATCAAATTCCCTTAAACCAGAAGCTAAACTCTAACTTCTGATCGTTTTGAATGTGATACTCCTTATGAGGTCTTGCACCCCAACTGTCATCTCCCCTATACCCATTTGCATAAGGTCTGCCCTTATAACTGTAAACTGTGGTTTAGGAAGTTCATTTGGATGCGCAGCCTCTTCAAGCTGAGTTAGGAGTATAAGGGAAGTGCAGAGAAGCCCATATATCTGTCTGTAACTACTGAATTCTCAGCGGCTTTACTCTCTCCCTTGGTAGGATCCATCTGTTTCGCTAACAAACAGAAAGTCCTCTGCCCTTTTCTGTCTGTTACCTTAGCATATCTTACATTTACCTTGTGACCACATTCCTGAGGTACGAGGTAAGGTGCCATATTGTCTTCAACCTTATTGTTAAATAATCCAAGCTTTGCACCGCTTCTCCTATCCTCATAGGTCTCAGAAAAACCTGCGCCATACCAGGTAAGGTTGTCAAAGTCAGCATCTGTCTTAAACATCATACCAAACTCAGGTATGTCAAAGTTCTCTCCCTTAGTCTCATAGCTTAGAGTAGTCTTTATAAAGCCATCTTCAAATACCTTGTAGCTTACAACCGCCTCTCCAAGTCCCATCCATTCCAAGGGCATAGTGTAAACCACTCCACATATCTCTCAGAGCCGGATTTAGCACTGTTGTCATTTACCTTACATCTACACACCCTAGCGTAATCTCCCTGCAAGCTTCCATTTACCCTTTTCTGCAGGCATCTGCGCACCTCTGTCATTGTCCACAGGAGCCCTCCAGAAGTTAGGGCGAGGCTGGCTCCTTAGCAGCTCAACTCCTCTTAGCTTGTAGCTTGTTAGTCCTCCGTACATTTTTGAGAATAATACTGCAAATGCTCTCCCTTAACTCCTACATTGTAGTCTCCAAACACATACTGGAGTCTGCCTGATGCAGGTTTAACTTCAGCATTTTCCATTGAGGAAGCATACATATAATCATACTTCTCATTTCCTGAGAAATATCCATAAAGTGCCTGGTATCAGCCTTTTTAACTACAGCCTGTCCAAAGGCAACCTCGTGAGCCGCACTTCGCATAGTTGGTGCAATGTTTAAGTCTTACGGATACTTCAGCAACGAATTCACCCTCGACATCTAGGGATTTCGATAGGAAGTTTATATTCTTTTTCGGATAATGGTTCTACATCTGTAGTCATCATCTCCTTTAGCATACTTCTTTTTCCATCTTTTGTAAAGAATCTCATATACATTAAATTCAGAGGTATTGGTAAAAAAGATACTTATTTTCTTTATCTTAACCTTATCCCCATTTACAAAGAGCTTGATACCCTGATAGTTAAACTTAACCTCCTGCATCTTAGGAGATTCTGCCCTGTCAGGTCCTATGGCTATACCATTGCTGCTAAAATTGCTGTCATTTGGCCTGTCGCCAAAAGTCTCCGCCATAGGCCTGGAATTCTGTACCGTATCTGTCTTTTTATATATAGACTGGTCTATATAGTCCCAAATGAAGCCTCCCTGTGCCCTTGGCTCTTCCTCTGTGTATTCAATGTATTTGTGCATAGCACCGTTTGAATTACCCATAGCATGGGTGTATTCGCAGAGGATGAAAGGCTTATCAGGAAAATTCCTTTCAAGAACTCTCTGATTTCAGTCACAGGCGGATACATACGGCTCTCATATCTGTAGCTTCCATCATAGCTTCTATCGTGGAATACTCCTTCATAGTGCACAAGTCTTGTATCATCAAGCTTTCTGAAAAGCTCTGACATATTGTAGATGACCTTGCCGCCAAAGGATTCATTTCCAAGTGACCATATTATGACACTTGCTCTGTTCTTATCTCTGTGATATGTAGATGTAGCCCTGTCAAGCATCATAGGCTCCCACTCCATATGATCCTTAGGAAGTGAGTAATCCTCCCCATGTGCTCCCCTTACATCCCAGGTTCCATGTGTCTCAAGGTTGTTCTCTGCAATTACATAAAGACCGTATTCATCGCAAAGCTCATAGAGATAATCAGTATTAGGATAGTGACTGGTTCTAACTGCATTTATGTTATTACGCTTCATGGTAATAACATCCTTTTCTATCTCTTCTTTGGTAATAGCCCTTCCATAAACAGAGCTGAAATCGTGTCTGTTGGTGCCGTTAAACACAATTCTCTTGCCATTTATAAGCATAATCTTATCTTTTATTTCTATTCTTCTAAAGCCTACTCTCTCGTTAATTACTTCTGCGAGTTTGCCGCCATCATCATACACTCTTAAATGTAAGGTCATAAAGTTCAGGCTTCTCAGCACTCCAAAGCTTTGGCTCATTTACAGTAAAAGAAAGTTTTAAGCTCTCGCTTATTTCTCTCTCATCAGTTAATACGGTTTCACCCTTATATGATAGCTCTTGTAGTTAACTTTCCTTTACCAAGGAGTAGGCCTTCCACCTTAAGTTCTGCTGTCTTAAAGCTGTCATCAGGCATAGCCTTTACGGTGTAATCGACAATCCTTGTTCTTGGCAGTACATCTATATATACGCTTCTGTATATGCCCGAGAATCTAAAGAAGTCCTGGTCTTCACACCAGCTGCTAATACTCCACTTGAATACCATTACTGCAATTTTATTTATTCCTGCACTTACAAACTTAGTCAAATCAAAGCTTGTGGCAGTAAAAGCTGTCTGCAGCATAGCCTCACATATTCTCCGTTTCACCCAGAGGGCAAAGGCACTTTCCACTCCTTCAAAGGTTATGATGATATCCTTATCTTTAGCTTTTTCAGAAATGTTTAAGGTTTTTACATACATCCCCACAGGGTTGAAGTCGCTAGGAACATCGTCATGTGCCACATCCTGTACTCCGTCCCAAGGATACTGTACATTGGCATACTGAGGGATATCATAGCCTCCATCTGCATATTGAAGGTACGCTTATGCTGTCCCAGCTCTTTACACAATAGTCTTTTTTTGTAAAAGTCTTTGACTGCAAGGCTTAGATTCTTAGCGTAGGCGAACTTCCAAAGCCCGTCTAGCGACACTCTAAGACTTGACTTTCTCCTTTATCTCCTCTTCATTTCCGTATGGAATGAAGGCCGCCTTAGCAGGGAGAGCATTCTCCTTGAAAAGGATACATCTTTAATTTTGTTGAAATCAAACACCTTTATACCTCTATTTCTATATTTGATAATTACTTTATAGCTCCTGTAATACCTTCCGCAAACTGTTTCTGTAGTATAAAGAAGACTACCGCTGTAGGAATGGTTGCACAAGTACACCCAGCATAAGCATACCATAGTCAACTGTATATCCTCCGAGGAGGTTTGCCACAAGCATAGGCATGGTTGTGGCTTCATTTTTTTCTGAAAGATTACCTTTGGGCCATAGGTAGCTGTTCCAGGTATTCATAAAAGTTACGGTTATGGCAGCGCCGTAGGTAGAACGCATTGTAGGGACGAACATTGTAAAGAATATGCCTACTTCAGATAAGCCATCCATTCTTGCTGCTTCAATGATTTCTTTTGGAAAGCTTCTTGCTGCCTGCCCTAAACATCATTATAAGAAACGGTGTAGCGAGGCCCGAAGCACGAAGGCAGGCCAGGTATTTACCAGCCCAACTTTTGAGAATATGGTAAAGAGCGGAATCATAGTTGCTACAAAAGGAAGCATCATTGCTGTAAGAAGCACAGTGAAAAAGAACGTCCTTTGACTTCTGATGGTATACTTCGAATCCATAACCTGCAATCGAGCAGATAACCATAGACAACAGTGTTAGTATAACAGAGTTTCTACTGAGTTAAAGAAGGCTCTGCCTAAGTTCTGATTGTGTATTAAAGACTTGAAATTTTCAATCAGGTATCCTCCGGGGATTAGTTTTCCTCTCATTATCTCAACACTTGTATTGGTAGCTGCACAAGCCATCCAATAAATTGGAAAGATTGAAATGAGTGAAACTATTGTAAGAAATGTATAAACGAAAATTTTCTGTGTTTTAGTCACGCTTATCACCTACCTTCATCTGAATCACCGAAAGTGTTCCTACCATTACAAGAATAACAACCGAAAGTGCAGCTGCATAAGGGAAATTAGGGCTCGTTACAAATGAGGTGTTGTAGATATAGTGTGACATTGTTATTGTCGCTATACCAGGGCCACCTTTTGTAAGGTTTACTGACTCATCAAATAACTGAAGAGTTCCATTAATTGACATAATTGCAGTAAGAAGAATAGTCGGTCTAAGTAGAGGCACTGTTATCTTTCTAAAAGACTGGAAAGGAGAAGCACCGTCAATCTTAGCGGCCTCATATACCGAGTATTCTATATTCTGCAAGCCTGCAAGATAGAATACCATGTTATATCCTGTCCACCTCCAAATAAGAGCAATTATGATTACTGCCCTTGCCATCCAGTCATTCTGAAACCAGCCTATTCTGTTAAAGCCGAAGTTAACAAGCACGTTGTTTATGAAACCGTCATTTGCAAACATAGACCTAAATATCATTGAGTATGATACAAGGGAAGTTGCACAAGGCAGGAATATCATGGTTCTAAACAGTCCCTTAAATCTAAGGTGCTTGTTATTGAGAATAGATGCGAGTGCCAGTGCTATACCAAGCATTATAGGCACCTGAATCACAAGATAAAATAATGTATTAAATATTGCCTGTATAAACCGCTTATCCTTTAATATTCTCGTATAGTTTCCTATACCGTTCCAAGCCATATGAGCACCAACGCCTTTTTTTAGCGATAGTAATATAGCCTGAAACATAGGCAAAAAGCTAAAGATAACGATAAGCAGAGTAGCAGGAATAACAAAGCCCCAGCCTATCATAAGATGTCTTTTGGCAAGGCTAATTCCTTTCTTACCCTCCATAATGGTCTCCTTTCTTACAAAAAGGGCTGCCGCATTAAAGATAAGCACTTATTCTCTCTTTATTGTGACAGCCCTGTTCTGACTTTATGCTAAAAAGCTAAGCTTTTATCAGCCACCCATATTAAATTCTACTGTTTCCTGAGCTGACTTTAATTCTTCTTCAATGTTTGCGCCCTTTTGAAGCACGTTGCTAATAGCCACACCTACGGCATTTCTTGCATCGTAATAATAAGCACCTGTTTTGTTGCTTGGAATCTTACTTGCAAATTCGGTGATAAGTGAGTAAATTGGCTCTCCACCGAAGAACTTCTGTGGCTTGCTGTATACTTCACTCTTTCCTGCAGGAAGATATGTTGCAAGTGCTCCTGATGAAGGAAGGATAGTCTCGTAGAACTCTACACTTCCTGCAAAGGTTGCCTTTAAGAAATCAACGGCAAGCTTCTGGTTCTCCGACTTGGTTGTAACTGCCCAAGATGATCCACCGTTATTGGAATAGTTGGTTGCACCTTCTACATCGTCAAGCTTTGGCATATCTGTTATTGCCCACTTTCCTGAAAAATCCTTAGCTGCGGTAATAGATCCTATAATCCAGCAGCCGTTGATAACAGCAGCTGAGCTTCCGCTCTGAATTGCTGCTATATACTGATCCCAGTCTGTAACCTCAACAAGGATTCCTTCCTTGTAAAGCTCCTGATATATCTCAAGTGCCTTTCTAAGTACCCCATTGTCAACTATGTTAAGTGAACCATCATCATTAAATAGTGATGCTCCTGCGGACTGAAGTATCATCATTGCAAGATCATTTGAACCTGCGGTAGCACAAAGTAGAGGTGTGTTGGTCTTCTGTTTAACCTGCTTTCCAAGTTCTATAAACTTACTCCAGGTAATGTCCTTAAAAATCATCTATTTTTAAGTCCTGCCTTCTCAAGGATATCTGTTCTATAAGCAGCAATTACTGCTCCATTATCAAACGGTACCCGTAGTGTACTCCGTCAAGCGTGGAATACGCCTGCTTTGCCTCACCAAAGTCCTTGTAGTTAATGCCTGAATCATTGAGTCCTAAGAATACATCGTTAAAGTTTGTAGTGTATTTCTGGAATGAGTTGTCCTGCATAAGGAAGATATCCGGTAAGGTGCTGAGGTCTCCTGAAGTCGCAGCAGTTGTTATCTTAGTTTCTACATCATCTGAAAGAACCTCTTGAATATTTAACTTAAACTGTGGGTCTATCTTCTGGTATACCTTCTCTGCTTCCTTCATAGCGTAGATGTTAAAAGCAGGATCCCAGCACCATACTGTAAGCTCGTGGCTTCCGTTGTCAGTATAGTTTCCGGCAGTTGAAGCCGTTCCCGATGTTCCTGATGCCGTACTTGAAGCCGCTTTTAGATGCTGCTGGATGATTTTTGCTGCACCTGAGCTGCTTCCTCCTTGGCTCTCCACAACCTGACAATAGGCTAACTCCCATTGCCATTACAAGTGCAAGTGACATAATTTTTTTCTCATTTTCATACCAATTTCCTCCTCCTAAAAATAAGTATTCGGGAAATAAATCATAGTTTTACCTGAGATATATTAGTTGATTTTTAGACAATTTTTTTATGTACAGATATGTATCCCTTGGTAATTTTGTCTAAAAACCAACTATATTTATAGGGATATTATAACTAATAATCAAAGCATAATGTTGCTAATAATTTATGAAAAAGTGCAATTTCGACCAAATTGCACTTTGCATTTTACCAGCCTTTTTTTAGTTGATACACTTGCTTTTTAATAGTTTGCTTTCAAAATTGGCAGGATTTCTCTCCACCTATAAGGAGATTCTCCTATTATTTTCTTAAAGTTCCTGTTGAAAGTAGACATCTGCAAATATCCCACCTTCATTGCAATATCTTCCATGGAGTACAGAGTTGATTTTATCAGCTCACAGGCTTTATTTATTCGAATCAGATTGAAATATTCTAACGGGGTACGCCCCATATATGCAGAAAACAGCCTTCTAAAGTTAGTCTCACTCATATTACAGCTATCTGCCACATCCTTTATCCTTATCGGTTTTGCATAATTTCTTGCCGATGTATGATATTGCAGCAGATATAACACTCATATCCCTGTACTCGGTTTCAGCTGAAGTATCACTTGTATTCTTTCTTGCCACCTCAAAAAACAAAGAATTACAAAGCATGATTGTTTTTTCACAGTAATACGCTTTTTTATTTCTCATCTCCTCAATGATAGACTTTATCACACTGTATAGTTCCGCTCCTTTTCGCTATGATAAAAATATACCTTACTATTCAGCCTTTTTAAGGTGCTTTCAACAAACGGTCTGTTGTTTGGAAATGCCCTGTTTAAGATGTCTTCCGGATCACAAAATATATATTCCCAGTAGCTTTTAGTTCCTTTTTTACTGACGGTATTATGAGGAAAGTTAATTGGAATAATGGTAAAATTACCTGCCTTATATTTTTTTGCTTTCCCATCAAGTATCATCTCTCCCTCACCTGATATACAGCAGCTCATCTCCATGAGGTTATGAAAATGCAGGTTGTTAATCATTTCACCATTTGTATCTTTCCTGTATTCCCTTATCCAGCTCTCCCAAGATGGCAAGCTACAGGCTCTTTAATCGGTTTTTTTCATAGTATCTGAGCTCTATGACAGTATTTTTTTCTTTTTGACATAAACCACCTACCCTTATAGAAAACACCGAAAGTTCCTCTAATCACAGGTAACTTTCGGCATTCAAGAGTCATTCAAAAATATACTATAAATCTTTCTTACTCTTTTTCTTTATGTAAAATAAAACCAACTGCTCTCCTGCCTCAGCCCTCTTAAGAGGTTCTTTTGGCATAGAGTACTATTCCCTTGCCCTTGTAGTCTTTTGCAGTATTCAAACCTTGCCTCAGCCTCTACATAAGCCCAGTCCTTCTGTGCAAATTCAGAAGCATTGGGTGCGTGGCAGACAAAGCCTATGAACTGTACGTCTGCTGCACAACAGGTCATTGCAAATCTTCCGGGAACCAGCTTATCTTCTGGGAAATTCTTATCCCTGTAGATAAGTGCCCTAAACTTCATAGTCTTTCCCTTTATACTTTTTCAGGATGATCCATGGCATCCATGTACCAAAGTCCAAAAGTCATCATCCTCAAGCTCAATTACAGGTTTGTTCTGTATCAAATGGCAGGCTCTCCACATAGGCATCATCGAGGTTTCCTTTTTCATCCTCATAGAGGATCTGAGCCTTCTGTTTAGTGCCTTTATACGCCTCCCTATAGCCTCCCCTTACCTCATTGTCAGTAACCCTGTTGAACACTACGAGGTCGGCAGGCTTAACCTGCTCCATAACAAAGCTTCCCATATTCTGTAGGTAGCTCTCAAAGGTAGAGCCGTCTATAAGATTGATACACTGTACAAGCATCCAATTCTCAGGGAATTCATCTATAATCTCCTGCGGAATCCACATACCATTGTTCTCGATTACCACCCTGTCAGGGTTATATTCCTTTTCAAGGTTTTTTAAGAATTCCTCAGTGATATCTTCCTTGTCTTCTACTACAACTGTAGACATTTTATTTCGCTTTAAGAGTTTCTCTGACAGCTCGATTTCGCCCTCTTCACACAGTATGAAAAGGGATTTGTTGCCGTCTTCAAACTCACCGCCCTCTAAGGTATCCCTTAAAAATGCGGTCTTCCCACTCTCAAGCATACCCGTAAACATATATACAGGTATATCTTTTTCCTGATTCATATATTCTCCTTAAAAGCCTTATTATCCACATAATGCCACAAAGCCTATGTCTGTCATACTTTAGGCTTAGATAATACTCTCTAATTATATGACTGTCTAAAAGTATTGATACAGACACTATAGCTCTTACACTTCAAAAAGAGCCTTAATATCATCCTTTTTAAGTCTTGAACCTATTACGCAGAGCTTACCTGTTACGTCAGGTGCACCGTTTCTTACTTCAAATTCTCCAGGTGTAAGGTCAAACTCAGCCATCCTTCACCCTCTGACTGAACTATACCCTTTGCACGTAGTATGATGCCAAGGCCGTTGCCCCAAGCGAGCTTGTCAAGTATCTTCTCAAGAGCCTCCTTAGAAAAACGCTTAGGAGTGGTGATGCCCCAGCTGTCAAATACCTCATCAGCGTGGTGATGGTGGTGATGATGTCCACAGCCACACCCATGCGTCTCCCCATGGGTCTGCTCGTGATGGTGTCCACAGCCGCACTCATGGCCGTCTTCGGGCTCATGCTCGTGATGGTGTCCGCAGCCACACCTCATGGCCGTCCTCGTGGCTCATGCTCGTGTGGCTGTCCCAGCCACACCTCATGGCCGTCTTCATGGGTCTGCTCGTGATGGTGCCCGTGGCAACATTCATGGTGCGTCTTCGTGACTATGCTCGTGATGGTGATGTTCGCAGCTTTCAAGCTCTTCCTTTGTAAATAGTAAATCCTTTACCTCTCCTGCTGCCTTCTCCATTGTATCAAGAATCTGCTTTCCTGTAAGGCTATCCCAGTCTGTTGTTATGATAACAGCCTTGTCATTGTGCTCCTTTTATGGCAGCTACAGCCTTTGTCAAGCTTACTCTCAGGAGTCTTTGCTGTACGGCTAAGTACAATAGTATTGGCATTTTCAATCTGGTCATTGAAAAACTCACCAAAGTTCTTCATATACATAGTAGTCTTGCCTGCATCGGCTACTGTAATAAAGCTGTTAAGCTCTACATCTTCAAAGTCCTTCTTCACATCGGCAACAGCCTTAATTACATCCGAGAGCTTGCCCTACTCCCGAAGGCTCAATGATGATTCTGTCAGGAGAATACTTTGTAATAACATCTCTAAGTGCGGCTCCAAAGTCTCCTACAAGAGTACAGCAGATGCAGCCGAATTCATCTCTGTGATTTCAATTCCTGCCTCTTTTAAGAAGCCTCCATCTATGCCTATCTCGCCAAATTCATTTTCTATGAGCACTACTTTCTCACCGCCAGTGCCTCTTTTATAAGCTTTTTTTGATGAGGGTTGTCTTGCCTGCACCAAGAAATCCTGAGATTATATCTATCTTTTGTCATTTTACTACTTCCTTTCACACTATTTATAGTTAGTTATATGTAACCTTTTCGGAATAGTCACTATAGTACCACAACAAACTTTCAAATTCAACTTTTAAAATTCCTCAGAATCTAAAAGGCAAATTCTCCCTCTCAAAGCTATTTTATAAGCTCCAGTTTTTTAAGTACTTCTTCCATCTTGTCCGTATCAAGCGGCTTATTAGCATAGCCGTCACATCCCAGCTCAAAGGCTCCTTCTACATAGTTCATATCGCTAAGTGCTGAAACCATGATTATCTTAGGACATTTATCCTCCGGAATCTTAAGCCTTTTCTCACTCTCCCTTATCCTATATAGCGCCTCTATCCCGTCTGTCCCAGGCATCATTATATCAAGGCAGATAAGGTCGTAGTACTCTCCATCCTCCGCTGCAAATTCAAAAGCAGCCACTGCTTCTTCTCCATCTACAGTCGCATCCACTTCTCCATATTTGCTTAGAAAGCTTATCCCAAACTTTCTGCTGGCATAGTCATCTTCGGCCAGTAAAATTCTCATGTCATCCTCCTCATTGTTCTGCAATATGGTCGTAAGGAAGCTCTATATCCACTTCAGTTCCTTTACCTTCTATGCTTTTAAGCACTACTCCCTGCCGTTAATCTCTTCAATCAGATGAGCTACCTGGTCAAGTCCTACTCCTCTTCCTGAATAATCACCAATCGTCTTTCTTGTTGTAAAGCCTGTCATAAACGGTATCTTCAATATATCTTCTAAGCTATAGCTTTCCTTTAGGATTGAGGAGTATCCTCTCATCTCTGCAGCCTTTAGTATCTTGTCAGGGTTAATTCCCACTCCGTCATCAGAAAAATGAAGCTCTATTCCCTTGAATTTATCTGATTTTACTATCTCAAGCTTAATATGTCCTTCTTCTTTCTTGCCTTGCTTTAACTCTGCATCAGGTGCTTCTATTCCGTGGTCAACAGCATTTCTTATAAGGTGGGTGAGCGCCTTTGAGAGATTGGCTGTCTTATACTTTTCTATATGAATAACATGTGTCTCATCCTCCAAAAGCTTAGCCTCAAATTCAGCCTTCTTTCCTGTATGCTTAAGCAGGTCTTTGGCTGCAATCTTAGCCTTAGACACAAGCATAGACAAATCAGTCATCCTTGCATCCATTACCCAGCTTTTCACCCCTTTAGCAAGGCTGTGGGCCTCCGATACTACATCTGTCTTCTTTCCGGCTTTTAACTCATCCGCCAGATTCTCTAGTCCCATGCTTAGCTTTCTTAACTCTTCCATCTTGTCATCAGTAATGGTAAAGCTGATTAGTCTGCTCTTTAGTGAATTAAGGATTTCATTAGGTGTCTTTGGTTTAGCCAGACCGTCCTCAGATTTTTTATTTTCATCCAGCAGAAGTCCGTCAAACACTCCCTTTTTAGGCGATACTACAGCTGTATCATTTTCAGACTTACTAGGAATATAATACTGCTTACGCCTTGTAGGTGTGGAGGTAGGAAGCTTATTAAAGCCTACTACCCCTGTATCCATGTGGTCGATAAGTTCTATAATATCGCTATTGTCCCCGTCTACCTTTTCGTTGTGAGTAGCTTTATACAGCTCACTGTGAATGAAAAACGGAGTAAGCATTTAGTACTTCCTTAAAAGCTCTCAAAATCAGGGCTTTCGGCTCTTACATCCCTGTAGCAGTCCATAAGCTTTTTCAAGCTTGCCGCTTACCTGAGCTATACTGTCAAAAGAGCAGCATCTCTGAGTCCATTCTTATTATCCGCACCAGCTTTGCAAGCTCTACTATCAACTCTCTTTCAAATTTGCCCGCATTTTTCACCTTCAAGCATGTATTTATCAAAGGCTTTTTATCGAGTCTCCGGCTTCACTTGCAAATATTTCAATTATAGGTTCTTTTTGCAACTCCCAAATCTAGTTCCTCCTAATCCCGCTTAGTATCTTCATAAATATGTCTACAATGCCCGGATCAAAGCTCTTCCCCGACTCTTCTTTAATTATCTCAATCGCTTCATCATGAGTGTATGCATCCCTGTAGCATTTATCCCTGGTAAGCGTGTCATACACATCCACCAGAGAAAAATATCCTCGCTGACATCGGTATGCCCTTCCTTTTTAGACCCTTTGGATAACCTGAGCCGTCCCATTTTCGTGGTGATAATATGCAATATCTATAGCCATGCCAAGATATCTAGCTAAACTCATTGTGGCGGTAAACCTCTGTAAGTGTCCTTGCGCCTATCTCAGCATGAGTTCTCATAACTGTCATCTCGTCAGCAGTCAACTTGCCCCTTTTTAGCAGTATCCTGTCACTTATAGTAAGACTTCCTATGTCGTGAAGGGGGCAGCAAGCCCTATATCGTCTATGAAGTTGTTGCTGATGTACTTTTTCATATTCAGGAGACAGCTGCAAAGCTCTGTGCTAGAAATGCAGAGTTTACAGATACATTTATCATATGGGTTCCTGTAGGGTCTTCCCTTGATTCTGCAAGCCTTACAAGTCCATATATCAGGTACCTTTGGTCGTCCGTTATCTTGGCTATCTGGGTATTCATCATCCCTATGCAGTCTTTTTATTATACTCTTCAAGTTCACGCTGCATAACAAGATTTTTTTATCTGAGTATTTATTCTAAGCCTTACCTCATCAAAGTCAAAGGGCTTAACTATAAAGTCCACCGCTCCCACGTTATAGCCTTTTTTCCTTGAATTCACGTCGTTTAAGGCTGATACAAAAATCAGAGGAATATCCGCTGTCTTTGGATTGGACTTAACCATCTCGCAAAATTCATACCCGTCAATGTCAGGCATGGACACATCCGACAGGATAAGGTCTGGCAAAAGGGCATCTATTGCCTCCATAGCCTGCTTAACATTCTGTACGGGTCTTGCTATGTAGCCCTCACTTTTTACTATGTCAGACATAAGTGCAAGGCTTGTAAGTACATCATCAACAATGAGAATATTCGTCTTCATTTACCTCTACCCCTTTTAGAACCCGAGTTCGGCAAGCTTCTCCTTAAATATGTTGTACTGCTCTATAGCCTTGTCGTGGTTACCCTCTTCGAATAATCAGTTCAGCCTCAAAGGCCTCCTTTTTGCTGCTGCTCGGATTCGTTGTCAGAAATCAGATTTTAACGACACTGGCAAAATTCTCTGCTTTTTCCCAGTTGCCCTAGTTCAATGCATATAAAAAGTTTCTCGAGGGCTGAATTTATTTCCTTGATATTCTCACTGGTTCCAAACTGGTATATCTTGTCCGAATTGGCAGTAAGCCTCCAGTCTGAGCTTCCTTCACCCGAATAGCTCGACTCCTCCTCTGATTCGGTATACTGTCCGCTGCCTTCATAGACGAAGTTTCCGTTAGGAAGTTCTACTCCTGTAGTCTCTTCTGCCAGCGTCTGCTTTTGCCAAGAATTACATTGAAGGAAAATGAGCTCCCTTGCCCGGTTCGCTCTCTACCTTGATGTTTCCTCCCATAAGCTCAACTAACTTCTTGCTTATGGACAGCCCAAGGCCTGTTCCACCAAATTTTCTTGTAGTAGAAGCATCCACCTGTGAAAATTTCTTAAACAGCTTATCCATGTTTTGTTTGGAGATACCTATACCCGTATCAACCACCATGAAGAAAAAGCTCTACATAGTCGTCCTCTTCACGTATGAGTGATGCTTCCACCGCAATGTGGCCTATGGTTGTAAACTTAACCGCATTGCTTAGAAGGTTGTTAAATATCTGCATAAGCCTTAGCTCGTCTCCCACCAGATACTTAGGGATATCATCTCCCATGATGTACAAGAAGCTTCAAGCCCTTTTCATTTACAAGGGTTACGTTAAATGCCATTACGTTGTTTAAGAAATTCTCTAAAGAAAAAAGCCTTTTTTTCAAGCACCAGCTTTATCGGATTCCATTTTTGAGAAATCCAAAAGGTCATTGATAATCTTGGACATATTCACGCAGCAGCCCTCGATTATCCCCACAGTTTCAAGCTGGTAGGAATTGAGCTCGGTGTTAAGAAGGTTCTTAGCCATTCCCCTGGATGCCATTTACAGGCGTTCTTAGCTCATGAGTAATATTGATACAATTCAGTCTTGTACTTAAGTTCATACTTAAGTTCCTCTTTACAGCTTTTTAGTTCTCTGGTAACATTTCTTTTTCAGTTTGATCTATTGCAAATATAATAAATTTATCGTCTTCATAGCTTACAATCTTAAGGTCTGCAGGAAAACAAGTTTCATTTTTCCTGTACACGTCAGTCTCAATATGTCTATGAAGGGCAGTTTCTTCCAGAGAAATATTAGGGAAAAGCTTTATCTCAAATTTCCCTACTTCCTCTTCAGGTAAATAGCCAAGGCTTTCCCTTGCTTTTGTCCGAACAGGTAATACACTTGCCTGTTTTTGTCATAGATAAAAACAAGTTCAAGGCATTCCTCTTTTAGAATATTATACAGCTTCATATCGACACTCATAACTCCACCCTGCTATACACAATTTGTGTATTTTTGCAATAACGTTTTGACATTTTACGTTCAAAACTATATATTTATAGTATACTATATATTTGTAGTATGTTGTTTTAGTTATACAATCTCTATATTTCAAATATATCATTAACAGGAGGTAATATATGAACTTTCATTTGAGACTTAAACAGCTCCGCCAGAAAAAAGGACTTACTCAGGGCGAACTTGCCGGCATACTGGGACTTAAGCCTACAGCTATCTCAAACTACGAATCAAACAGAAACGAGCCTTCCTTTGAAAAGCTGATTGCTTTGTCTAAAGGAATTTGACGTAACCTGCGATTACCTGCTAGGGTGTATCCGACTCTGCACTTCCTATTGGTGGAGAAATACTTGACAAGGAAATAGTTGATTTCTTCCTTGTATACCAGCAGCTCATGCCTGAAAGTGCAGCATCTATAAGAGATTATGCAGAATATCTCCTTGACAGACAGGAAAATAAAAGGAACCGTAAGCAGTCCTAGTTAGTGCCGCTGGTTCCAAAACCGCCTCTGTCCTCATTTTCAAGAGAGTCAACTTCAAGGAAGTTTATCTGCGGCTGATGTTTCATTATACGGAATTGGCAAAGCCTGTCGCCTAGATGAACCTCTGTGTCACGCATAGCCAGGGCAGGCCATTTCCATTCATCAGCATCTCCCTTGTAGCTCTCGTCAATCACTCCCATGTGGTTAGTCTGAATCAGCCCAAAATTTTTATAGGTTGAGCTTCTGGGCACTACGTGTGCCTCATATCCCTGGGGCAGCTCCATAGCCACCCCAAGTCTTATGAGTCTGAATTCACCCTTTTTCATCACTACATCTTCTGCTACTCTAAGGTCTATCCAGTCTGAATTGCCTGCTATATAGCAGAGTTTATCAATCTTATCCGTAAAAATATTTTATCTTTATCGTTTCCATTTATTCTCCTAACAATGTAAGCATCCTCTTAGCCTCTACCGCTCTTTTGGGTGTCTCCGATGCTTTTTCTACAATCTTATTGTACCATTCGATGGCTTTTAGTCTTGTCTCCCCGACCTATCGTAGCTCCTTGCCGTAAAGCACATGGAATCAACGTTATCAGGATTCATCTTTAGGGAAGTTTCAAATGCCTTTAAGAGCTTCCTTTATACTTTCCCCTGCTATACTGGGTATAGCCTTCCTGATACAGCCTTGCAGACTGCTCAGCAAATACCTTGACAGAAAGCTGGTTGTAGAGGTTTAGCATGTTCTTATCCTTAAGGGTGGACTTATCTACCTTTGACCAGAGTATCTGCTGCCTTTGCTTTATCGTCCATGGTGTAATACGCCGCAGCCTCAGCAAGAGCACCAAAGCCGTTATTTTCATTCTTCTTGGTAGTCTCTGAAAGCTGTTTGTTCTTGGTCTCAAGAGTCTCTACCTTTTTCTTAAGCTCTGCATTTTCGCTTTTGATGCTGTCAAACTCCGCATTGGTCTTAGCCATGGTCTCATTGAGGCTAACTATCTCGGTATTCTTATTGGAGACAGACTTAGCCCTTATACCAGGCACGATTGCAATCATAAAAAATGCCATGCCAAGCACTATTCCAGCCAAAAGACTAATCCAAGGCAGGATTCCGTGTTTGTTATCTCTGTAAGCATTCATAGGAGCAAAGGATTCTCTTGCATTTAGGACAAGCTTTATTGGCGTCATTGTCCTCTGTCACATCCTCTCCCTGGCTCTTTCCCTTGACCTCAGCCATATAAAGATGGCAAGAGGGTTCATTTTATCTACCTTTAGTGCCATCTTAAGGTATTTCTTAGCCTGTGAGATGTTGCCTGCCTTGATATTTAAGAGGCCAAGAAGCTGCAATCCTTTGACATGCTTAGGGTTAAGGGAAATCAGCTTTTTCAGCTGAATGATGGCAAGGTCATAGTTGCCTGACTTAACAAGCTTTAGTGAAGCATTGTACTTTTTGATAACCTGTCCCGCTGCATCAAGCCTGGTCGGATTGTTTTGAAAAAACGACAGATATTCAGACGCAAGGTTATTCTCAGGCTCAAAATGACTGCTTATTATCCACTCACTGAGGGCATCCACTGTCTCGCCCATTTCGCTGTATATAAGTCCTAAGAGGTTTCTAGCCTCGGTATTCTTTTTATTTATCTTTAAGCTGTTTTTGAAGGCTTATGACCGCACCCGACAAATCCCTTGCCTTAGCCTTTTCAAGTCCCTTCATTGTAGCATCTGTTTGATATACTGTATAGTTTCTTAAATAGCTTTTTACGTCACTGCCGCATTTTTTTCACAAGTGTCCCCGGCTGTGAGTGTTGCCTCACAATATGGGCACTGCATATATTTACCTCGTTTCTCTGGTTTCTTTAGCTACTTCCTTAATCAGGTCGGCAACATCTGACACATCGTTATGTCTGACAACATCAGCCACCTCTTCGATTTCAAGGCTTGGCTTAAACTTCTCAAGTTCTTTTTCAAAATCCAACATAATAACTCCCTTCATATCGTAGTATATCAAAAATGTGGTATATTTATAGTTTTTTTCCACCCTAAAATGATACCACATTTTGTAGTCTTATTCAATTAGAAACAAGAATTAATCATAGGCTTACTTCTAAATTAATGGGGTAGATACAGCGCTAACTAATCTGCCAAATAAAACCTGTCTGCCACTAAACAAACGGGTAATACCTGCCGATATATGTTTATGGGAAGTAAAGTACCTTAAATAATATATTTTTCACGAATGGAGGGAACCATGGGAAAAAATAAGGAAAGAAAGACTACCGAAAAGAAGAGCATTTTCAATAGTTTTGCAGTAAGAGTAGGTCTTATTGTATCGCTTGTTTTGCTTGTAGTTTTAGGAGCAAAGGCGGTATTTGATAACAACTACGAAAAAGAAACTGCTATTCAAAACGTTGAAACCGCAAAGCTTGAAGAAGCAAAGAAGATGGCTTACAAGATTGAAAGTCAGTTTGCTGGCGCATATCAGATTGGCTATGATGTAAAAGTCCATAGCAGAGGCTATGCTTAATGATGTTCCTCTTGAAAAACAGAAGCAGGAGTATGATTGTAAGCAGTGCAAAGCAGATATTTGACAACAACAACTTTATATCAGGTGTTGGCATTTACTTTACTGAGAACGGATTTGATGGTAAGGATGCTAAAGATGGCCGTTTTTCAGAGTATATCGAACGTGAGGATGGCAAAGTCATCTCCACTTATGAGGATGGAATTGATGATAAAGAATGGTATAGTGCTACATTATCAGGAAATAAGCCGATTCTTTTAGACCCTTATATTGATACAGATAACCAGTTGAAGACTTCATACTGTATTCCTATATCATACAAGGATAAGGCAGTGGGAGCTGTTGTTGTAGACATACTTTTAAGTGATTTACAAAAGGATTTTAAGGATGATTCAACAGATGCTGAAGAATTTAAGGGACTCCTTACAGACAGCGGTTTCTTTATAGCAAATGCCATGGATGACAGTGAGGTTGCAAAGAACCTCTTTGAGCAGGTTCCTGAGGCAAAGGCAAATGTGGCTGAAGCCATTGCAAACGGCTTCAAGCAGTCCGAAGAAACAATAGCAGGTACGGACTTACCTGGAAAAATCACCTATGTTGTAGTTAATTTCCTGGGGTAGATAAAAAATGGTGCCTTGAGAATATCATTTCATACAGAAGGGTGGTTGAACACGCTACACAGTTTGTTCTTAGCAACATCATATATCACGCAGCAATCATTTCAATTATAGCAGGAATAGTTATCTTCCTTATGATTACCCGTGTGGCAAGGCCTATGGCACTCATAGAGAAGGCTATGCATAAGATGGCTAATTACGACCTTGATATATCCGATGAAACAGCCAATGCCACAAAGTACATGAAGGGCAAGGATGAGATTGCAAATGTAATGAGGTCAATAAAAACTATGACAGAGAACCTCTCTTCTATAGTTAATAACATCTCTTCACACGCGTAGAATACAGCAGCTACAGCTGAGGAGCTTACAGCAACTGCACAGTCTGCTTCCTCTTCATCAAATGATGTATCTAATGCTGTAAACAATATATCCGAGGGCGCTATGAGCCAGGCAGAGGATACTCAGAGTGCTGCAGGCTCAGTTGAGAAATCAGGCGAGCTTCTTGACGGTATGGTTGAGATACAGGAAAAGCTTTCACATTCAATGGAGCATATTAACAGCCTGAAGGATGAAAGTAATGTGATTATGAATGAGCTTGTACAGATAACCGGAGAGAACAAGGAAATATCTGAAAAGGTATCAGACGTAATTCAGGAGACAAATGATGCTACAGAAGCAATTGCAAGCGCAAGTGAGATGATACAGTCTATCTCAGACCAGACTAATCTCCTCTCATTAAATGCTGCCATCGAGGCTGCAAGAGCCGGAGAGGCCGGAAGAGGCTTTGCTGTCGTTGCTGATGAGGTTAGAAAGCTTGCAGAGGATTCCGCTAAGTTCACAGGCGAGATTAGAGAAGTTATTGACGAGCTTAAGAAGAAGGCTAAGGAAGCTGTAGATATGATTAAGCTGTCTAAATGAAAATCATTGACAGACAGGGAAGCAAGGTCAAGGAAACAAATGACAAGCTTGCTGAAATATCTGCTGAGCTTGAAGGAAGCAAGAGAATTGTAGAGAGCATCAATGAGTCCTCTACTCAGATAAAGACCGAGAATGAAAACGTAGTTAAGGTAGTTGAGAATCTTTCTGCAATAGCAGAGGAGAATGCAGCAACAACTGAAGAGGTTGCAGCATCTGTAGATACTCAGGTACAGGCTATCCAGAACATTTCTCAGGCTATCTGAGAGCCTTGCTGATATTGCATCACAGCTACAGTCAGAGGTTTCTAAGTTTAATTTGTAATAGCTTTGCTGCCACTTTAATAAAATTTATTAAGGTGGCAGTTTTTCTTGCTTTTTATTTTTTTGTGTTAATATAATATCAAATCACGATTTACTAAATCACGATTTGATATTATGGAGGTCAAGTATGTTTATTGGAAGAGAGCAAGAATTGCAGTTCCTTAATGATAGATATAACGAGAATAAAGGACAGTTAATTGTTCTTTACGGCAGGAGGCGTGTGGGTAAAACTGAGACGCTCCATGAGTTTTGTAAGGATAAACCCCATGTATTTTTTTCCTGTACCCAAAGCACCGATAAGCACAGCTCAAGTAGATTCTCTGCCATCCTTCTCAAAGAAAAATATACCTGCAAGAGATTATATAAACGAATTTTTCTGATTGGGAAAAAGGCTTTTTCGCTCGGTCCTTGACCTTCCATACGGAGACAGTAAAAAAACTAATTATAATTGACGAATTCCCGTATATGTGTAAGGGAAACCCCAGCATACCTTCTATCTTACAAAACCTCTGGGATATAGAATTTAAGGATAAAAATGTAATGATAATTCTCTGCGGAAGTTCTATGAGCTTTATCGAAAAGGAAATTCTGTCAGAGAAAAATCCTCTATACGGCAGGGCTACCGTGTATATAAAATGAAGAGATGGGCTTCTATGATGCGATACAGTTTTTCCCTAATTATTCTGAAAGGGATAAAGTATATGCATATTCCATCCTTGAGGCATTCCTCATTACTTAAAACAGTTTAATCCTGAACTTCCGCTAGAAGACAATATAAAACGCAGCATTCTCACAAAAGGCTCGGTGTTATACAGCGAGGTAGAGTTTTTGCTTCATCAGGAGCTTAGGGAAACTTCCGTTTACAACTCAGTTATAGAGGCCGTTGCCCTAGGCAGCACCAAGCTAAATGATATCAGCCAGAAATCAATGGTTGAAGATACTTCAAAAACGAGTGTATACTTAAAAAAATCTAATTGAGCTTGGACTTATAAGCCGTGAATTTTCCATTGAATCATCTACAAAGAAATGGCAAATACAAAAAGAGGTTTATACAGGTTAAATGACAACTTCTTTAGATTTTGGTATGCTTTCGGATACGCAAATATCTCACAGCTTGAAGACGGCGATGTAGAAGGCGTGTATAAATATATAGTAGAGCCTTCTCTTCATGAATTTGCCTCTTTGGCATTTGAAGACGTATGCAGACAGTTTATCATGGAGCTTCAAAAGAAAAGACTTGCTCCGTTCCACATCATTAGCTTGGGCGTTTGTTTGGAAAAGACCACCATACATGATAGCAAAGCCTCAAGCGGACTAAGGATAGCTGAAACAGAGATAGATCTTCTAGGTATCGGAAGAAATAATAAGGAATATCTAGTCGGTGAATGTAAGTTTAAGAAGGTCCCTTTTGATTACTCAGAGTATGTCAGCACCATGGCAAAGCTTACTCACGAAAAGGAAAAACGCCAAGTTCTACTATGCTCTTTTTTTCAGAATCAGGCTTCGATAAGAAAATACTTACGGAGGCAAAGACTGCTAATAATATTTATCTTTATGACTTGAATGCGATTGTAAATCTATAGGAAATTATGAGAGTTGCACTGTTGATAAAGCTTCATTTGTCTGGCTCTCATTATTCGATAGCTTTTAATTTTTAGAAAAACCGCACAGATAGCGGAATATCCGTTACCTGTGCAGGTTTTAATTAGCTGTAAGAATCTGTCTATAACATCTTTATTACCTGGCATCTTTCAATTCCGTTATATACCTTGAGTTTTATGCCCTTTGGACTTAATTCTAAAATTCTTAGTTCTTCTTAAGTCTTCCCAGCTGTTCTTCTACCTGCTTAAGCATCTCAGTATATTTTTAGCTAAGCTTCTCCTTCTCCTCATTTATCTTAGCCTCAGGAGCCTTGGATACGAACTTCTCGTTGCTTTAGCATACCGTTTGAGCGGGCAATCTCTCCCTCAAGCCTCTTATACTCTTTTTCGAGTCTCTACTTCCTTGTCTATGTCTACAAGGTCGCTAAAACGGCATATAGATAACTGCCTGAGATATAACCGCAGATACTGCATTGTCATCAATTCCAGACTTATCTGCCTGTACTGCTACCTCACTTGCGTATGAAAGACTTGCAAAGAAGCTCTCTCCCTCCGTAAATACCTTTCTTACTTCTTCCTTGTCAGAAACAACTATAACCTTTAGCCTTCCTTGAAGGTGGTACATTTTTGTCTGTACGAACCGCTCTTATGCTCTTTACAGCCTCTTTGATATGGGCAACTTCAGCCTCTTCCTTCGCAAAATCCCACTCTGCCTTAAATGTAGGCCAAGCAGATATCATGATGCTCTCTCCATAGCAGACTTAACTGCCTCATTAGGCTCATTTTTCACGAAGTGCCTGGTAGATTTCCTCTGTAACAAAAAGGCATGAATGGATGAAGGAGCTTGAGCATATTGATTAATACCGTCTTAAGTGTAAATAAGGCAGCTGCCTTGGTCTCGTCAGTATCACTGTAAAGACGAGGCTTCACCATTTCGATATACCAGTCACAGAACTCCTCCCAAATGAAGTCATATACCTTCTGAACTGCAATGCCCAGCTCAAAGGCATCCATGTTCTCAGTCATTTCTGCTGACAGCTTGTTTGCCCTGCTTAGTATCCATTTATCGGCAGGCGTAAGTGCAGAAAGCTCGATATCTGCAGCACTTCTGCGGCGTCCAGGTTCATCATAATGAATCTTGATGCATTCCATACCTTGTTGGCAAAGTTTCTGCTGGCTTTCCACTCTTTCGTTGTAGAAACGCATGTCATCGCTCGGCGCATTACCTGTGATTAGTGTAAACCTAAGTGCATCAGCACCGTATTTGTCTATGATTTCAAGCGGATCTATACCGTTGCCAAGCGATTTACTCATCTTACGTCCCTGTGAATCCCTTTACAAGGCCGTGGAACATAACTGTATGGAAAAGGTGCTTTCCTGTCTGTTCGTAAGCGGAAAAATATCATCCTTATAACCCAGAAGAAGATGATGTCATAGCCTGTTACAAGCACATCTGTAGGGTAGAAATACTTGTATTCAGGGGTTTCATTAGGCCAGCCAAGTGTTGAAAAATGGCCAGAGCGCTGATGAAAACCAGGTATCAAGGGTATCTTCATCCTGCTTAAGGTGGGACTTACCGCACTTAGGGCAAGACCTTTGGCTCTTCCTTGGCAACTATAATCTCTCCACAATCACCGCAGTACCAGGCAGGTATTCTATGTCCCCACCAGAGCTGTCTGGATATACACCAGTCTCTGATATTGTCTGTCCAGTTAAAATAGGTCTTGTCCATTCGCTCAGGGATGAGCTTAATCTCGCCTGTCTTTACAGCATCGCTTGCAGGCTTAATCATTTCATCCATTTTCACAAACCACTGCTCTTTGATAAGAGGCTCAACTACGCTGTGACAGCGGTAACAGGTACCTACATTGTGGCTGTGGTCTTCTATCCTGCCAAGTAGTCCAAGGCTGTCAAGCTCCTCAACTATCTTCTTTCTAGCCTCATATCTGTCAAGACCTTCGTACTTGCCACCATTTTCATTGATGGTAGCATCATCATTCATGATGTTGATTTCAGGAAGGCCATGGCGCTTCCTACTTCGAAGTCGTTAGGGTCGTGAGCAGGAGTAATCTTAACTACACCTGTACCAAATTCCATATCTACGTAGCTATCCTCAATCACAGGGATTTCACGCTCTGCTATAGGAAGCCAAACTGTCTTGCCCTATGTAGGTATATCTTTCATCCTCAGGGTTTACCGCTACAGCTGTATCTCCAAGCATGGTCTCAGGACGGGTGGTAGCAAATTCAAGGAAGTTGGTTGTGCTAGGCTTCCCGTCTTCCATAATAGGGTATTTGATGTGCCAGAAATGCCCTGCCTTTTCCTCGTGTTCAACCTCAGCATCTGAAATGGAGGTATTACATACAGGACACCAGTTTACAAGCCTTGAGCCCTTGTAGATGAGCTTCTTGTCATAGAGCTTTACAAATACCTCTTTAACCGCCCTCAGAGCAGCCCTCATCCATAGTAAAGCGTTCTCTCTCCCAGTCACAGGATGAGCCAAGCTTTTTAAGCTGTGAAATAATCCTTCCGCCGTACTCTTCCTTCCATTCCCATGCACGCTTAAGAAAGCCTTCTCTACCAAGTTCTTCCTTAGAAGTACCCTCTTCTTTAAGCTTTTCTACTATCTTGGCCTCTGTAGCTATGGAAGCGTGGTCAGTTCCTGCCTGCCACAGTGCTCTCATAGCCCTGCATCCTCTTAAAATCGGATGAGGATGTCCTGCATGGTATTGTCCAAGGCATGTCCCATATGAAGCTGTCCTGTGATATTTGGTGGCGGCATAACTATGGTAAATGGCTTCTTGTTAGGATTTACTTCCGCATGGAAATATCCTTTCAGTCCAGTTATGATAGATTTTATCCTCAATCTGCTTCGGATCGTAGGTCTTTTCAAGTTCTTTTTCATGTAATCCTCCCTTCATGTTTTTTAAAAATATCCTTTTCCTATAAATTTGTTTTTATATATTCTACCATAGTAGTAAAGCCTTTATACAAAAACTAAATTTCTTTTGCTCAATGCATTGCAAAGCGTATCACAGGATACTTTCGTCATCAGCAGCTTTAAGCGGCATCTACATATCCGCCGCAGTGCGATCCCTCGGAGAGTTTTTATTTGACAGAAATTTTGGAGAAATTTCCTGTCAATAAAAAACTCCCACCCCAAGCCTAAGCTAAGGGCGAGAGCATATCCCGCTGTACCACCTTAATTTATGATAAATTTCAAACATTAAGTTCAATTCATTCACACCTCAGGTCACAGACCTCTTTTTAGATAAGTGAATAATTTGAGTTACGTTAAACTCATCACCTTCATCTCCGTAACGGGGAAGCCGTCATCTCCTAATCTGCATAATGCACTTTCTTAGAGATGCTGTTTGAAAGCTACCTTCACTCCGCTCTTCCTAAGACCTTTCACCTACCGGCCTCTCTCTGATAAGAATACGGAACTACTCCTCTTTCGCATTACATTTACAAACATAATAGCGAAATGAATCAGTTTTGTCAACACTCTACTGAAAGATAAGCCTTAACCAGCTAATTGCCTATCAATATATCTTTTTATTTCATCCTCAGATGTGAGATTAAAATCCTTTGATACTTCACTGAAAATAACTCATAATTGCTTCTTTTAGTAATTGATTCATTAGTATAGCCACATACTATATCACCACAATATACATCCGCCCAAGGTGCTTCTCTATGTGTTAATGTAGCGAGGGTTTTACCACTACTACATTCCAAAGGTATTTATAACCATATCAATGATTTTTCTTTCCCCTCAGTAAGCATCTTACATTTGTCCTTAAAAATTACGAACCTTTTATCGTCAATAGGATTATATTTAAATCCTTTTGGAACATCTCATAGACCTTATCATACACTGGTCCATACTTCCACGCTTGACAATCTTCCATAAACAGAGGCTTTCCATAGTTAACCATAAAAATCCCCTCTGCATAGTAGAAGCTTTTGTAATGCAAGAGGTGTTATCCTTCAACTTTTTTCAAAAATATAAGAAATGGTGATAAGCATTTGTTCAGATAAAGAATCATTAAGTCCTTTTAGCCCCATTGCCGTATCCCAGGCTTTTTATAAGCTGTTTCACCAATCTTATCTTTTATTTTCAAACATTCCATCATAAAAATCAACATCAGATAGAGCTCTTCTAATTACATTAGAATACTCTAGGGACGGATACTGTCCCTGCAAATATCTGGTAATGGTAATTTTCTCCAAAACCTAATGCAAGTGATAATGGAGCTTTCCCAATATTATACACTTCCATTAACTTATTAATATCTTCAATGGATACTAAATTTTCTGTCTTTTCTGTACTGTTCATCAATTAATTGGCGTTGCTATCCATCAAGCCCGGATGTTAACCTCTGCACCTACATTCTTTTACATATGGCTGCTGCTATGTCAAAAAGTGTACCCTTGCCTTTAATACAGTGTATATTTCACTTTTCTTATATCATATCCCGTTTCTTTTCACACTCAACACAGAATTGTCTTCTCTCTTAGCCATACCGCTTTTCCTCCATTTTCTCTATCTCTTCTTCTTAATCTTCTTCACTGAACTTATACACTATCGGATAATCTTGCTTGTGGAAAGATATTACAGTACATAAAAGTTAGCTAATTTATTAAATTTTTATGTACAAAAGACACTGTCTCCTCATCGCCACCTTGCTTTTGGCAAGAGTATTACATCCAAGTAATCACTCTCTCTTCATGATGGTATTTTCTAATATTACCATCAATATACCACTAATAATAGCTTTTTGTCAATATCCTATCATTATTATCCTAAAAACCAAGTTCCACTCTTTGCCTTATTTAAAAAGCTAAGATGTGGAACTTACTTTTTCAGTTCACAATTCTTTAGTACATCAATCTACATCTCATAACAATTACCGTTATTTTTGTCATCCATACGCACACTAAATTAAAAATATCTTTATCCGTTTATTTTTATTCGCTGAATTAAAGTAAGGATAAGAAGTATATCTTCATCATCTAAAAAGCCTAATCTCTTCTATTGCCTTATGAAAAAGTTCCGTTTTGAATATCTACTATCAAAAACCTCAAGGGCAAGAGTTTTAAAAATATTCAATAAATAGCAAAAATTCACGCATAGAAGGCATTGTCTTTCCTGATGATATGTTGTTTTATATAGCCTCTACTATGCCCTAAATCATAACTAAGCTGATACTCCGAAATTCCTTTGTTTATTCTCAGTTGTGTTATTCTATCTCTTACAAAATTCTTCCACGTCATGACCCTCCTCAACCTATTAAAGATATATTAGAGGATATTCTTTTCAGTTATAGCTACTATAAAATGAAAAATTTATATTGAAAATAACATCTCAAAGATGTTATTATATTTTAAATAGATATTACTTGTTATTTATCTATTTAAAAATGACAATAATAATTTGAGAGAGAGGGTATTCTAATGATTTGTTAGGTGTATGTGGTGCCGAGATTTTATAAAGGTAAAGATATGTCCACAATGCGGCGCATAAGAGTTCTCCGGGTATCTCTAGCTTTCTCGTAATAGCCGTTATTGTAATAGCTTTTCGTATTAAAAATAAACCAAAAACAATCCTTCTGACACTACTCTCAACCACTGCACCAATCGCTAATAGCCTCTCAAACGATGTAAATATTGGTCCCACTTCGGATACTAATACTGATGAAACATCGAGCAAACGACACTAAGGGGAATTAAGATAGATGAGAGCAAAGCCACAACCGACATTAAAAATGCTTCGACAAAGACTACTAAGAACAAGTCTGAATTCGAGCACTCTCAGAAAATATAAGTTCGGAAAGAGTGGGCAGATAAATACGAAGAATCTATGAAACGAGTACCTACGGATTTTCTAGATCACGAATATGCTAAAGATCCCGTAAGCAATATGACATACGGATTATATGCAAAAATACGGAGAATTTTTAGATGCTACAAACAATTTTGATGAGAAAGATTATTCTTCAGATGATTGGAATTACTATAGAAAGCTGTAGATGATTACTAGAGAGAGCTCTAAATCAGATAGATGAAAGCAAATCTACATCTGATACACAAGCTTCGTCAAAGACTCACTAAGAGTCTAAGTCAAATGCTTCAAAAGAAAAATATAAGTTTTGGAAAGAGTGGGTAGATAAATACGAAGAATCGATAAGAATGAGTACTTCACGATTTCTTTAGACGAATATGCTAAAGATCCCTGTAAGCAATATGAAAATATACGGATTTATATGAAAAATACGGAGAATTTCTTAGAGTGACTAAACAATTTTTGATGAGAAAGATTATTCTTTAGATGATTGGAATTACTTACATGAAAGCTGCAGAGAGAATACTAGAGAGCCTCTAAATCAAAATAATACACGCCGATTGGTTGTATACAACGAAAAAGCCTGCTCACTCATGTAAGAGAAGGCTTTTTCGCTTAGTTCAGCAGACTGAACACTGCAATCTTCTGTATTTTTATCCCTCGCTTTAGCCACACTAAATTTCATTTGCTACATTTTCCGTATACCTGCAATCAGGATAGGCACTGCAGCCTAAAAAGCTGCCAAATTTGCTGTTTCTAAGCTTAAGAGCTCCTCCACACCTTGGGCATGTCTTAAGGGGCTTTTTCGCCATTTTTAGTTCCTCTCCCAGCCTTTCAAATACCTGCTGGTTCATCCCTACAGTCATTCAAGGCTCTGTGTGCTCCTTCGGCAGGTATCTTATAGTATGTAGCAAGGTCTGTAAGCTTATGGTGGCCTAAAAGAGGCAGACATTTCCTTGCAAGCGGCAGGGTGTCTATATAGTCATTGCCAAGGAAAAGCCTAAAAAATGCTTCACAGTCCCTGTGGATAAACTTCATATCAAATTCATGGATATTGTGCCCAACAAGGATGTCGTCTCCTATAAAAATCGATAAAAATCCTTTAAGACTTCCTCAAAGACCGGCATATCAGCCACCATTTCGTCAGTAATTCCATTTTACCCTTGATGCTCCGTAAAGGAATCCTCCTCATAGGGTTCACAAGGCTCAAAAATTCATCAACCGCCTTTCCGTCCCTCACCTTGACTGCAGATATCTCTATAACAGCATCTGATTGTGGCGATACCCTGTTGTTTCAAGGTCAAACACCACATAATCCTTCACATATTTTTCCAGTTTTTCACCGGTTCTAAGACCTAACATTTTATCCTCCAATGTAACTCTAATAGTTTTTTTACTAAAGCAGCCTGCTCGTTTTCTTTTTTATCCTAACTTATATCAACTATTTTACTCTCATAGTCTATAATAATATATATACACCGAGTTAGCAACTCTATAGTATTTTTAACAACGTTTGAAAGGCCATTATTTGCTTTTTAGTGTTTGAAGTGAAACCAATATTAATTTTTCCTTGTAGTATTTGAAAATAGAAATGTTTGGAAGTTAATGTTATAATGGACTTAATACAGAATAACACATCATTGATTTAAGAGGTATGAACATTGATAGAAATAAGAGAAATTGCGGAAAACAAGAAACAGTTTTTATCACTTTTATTGCTGGCAGATGAGCAAGAAGATATGGTCGACAGGTATATAGCGGATGGCACAATGTACATTTTAGATGACAATGGAGTTAAGGGCGAATGTGTAGTTCTGCCTATAGGGCGGCAATACTCTTGAGATTAAAAAAATATTGCCATTCACCCGGATTATCAGAGAAAAGGATATGGAAAAAGCTTTTGATTGATTTTATCATAGAAAAATACAAAGGGAAATATTCCGTATTGCAAGTGGGAACGGGAGAAAGTCAGGCTACTATTCCTTTTTTATGAAAAAAATGTGGTTTCATTCGTTCTCATACCATCAAGAATTTCTTTATAGATAATTATGACCATCCGATTTACGAAGAAGGTATCCTGTTAGTGGATATGGTTTTATCTTAAAATGGATTTGTAAGTCTTGTATATGAGCGTGATAAAAACTAAAAGTGCATAGAAGATAGGATTTTGATTAAAAGTCTTGGCTAGAAAATAAAACTCATGGTAGAATATCCGTTACGCCTTACGAGTTTTTCGATATTTACCATGAGCTATTAATTGAAATAAGACACTTTCTTTGCTAATTAAACAAAGCTCATACTTGGGAGAGTCATATTTATCTCTTTATAGTAAGCCTTAACACAGGCATTTACAGTAAGCAGGACCACTTGCAGTTGAATACTGATTCAAGTCCATGAATCCAAAATCCTTATCGTAAAATGTAAGTTTCTGCCTCACCTTTTGCATTTTACCTTGTCCCATAATATTCTTTTCTCGATCAAACCATATCATACTTATGTTTAGGATCCTCTTGTCTGAGTTTTTTGTCCAGATTCCCACTGCAAAGTCCGTTCCCTTTTGTTTATCTTAGTGTTCACTTTCAGCCGATACAAGCGTATGATAGCCGCAGTTTCAGCTAGTACCTGACAGCACCTATAATCCTGAATTATTGTATAAAAGGCTTTTGCTTCATCTTCGCCTATCTTTCAGCCTCTTCTTCAAGCTCAGCAGTCAGGTATAAAATATACCCCATACCTCCTGTTCTTCTTCGTGGTGTAAAAGCCTACCTTTATCAATCTTTTGAGTCACTTCCCAGCCTTATATCTGTTAAACAAAACATCTTTTTCATCAGTAGCAAAGTTAATTCCTTCCCCTATACCCTGTGAAGGCAAGCTCATCGTGCTGATAACATCTATACTGTGGCTCGATTACCTCTGTAAACACATAAGGATTCCCCGCCCATAGAAACAGACTGAAAATGATGTAGAAATATCCTCCCTTTATCGCCGAAGGCTTCACCTGTGCATCTCTTACTATCCAAGCTCCGTCTATCTCAGGTTTGCTATAAAATTATCCTTTTGAGAAATCATCATCCCAGCTCACTATCGTTATAGCGATGGTTGGCATCCGTACTTTTTATCTATCTGTTTCTACCAGTTCTATACTTTGATATCCTGTCACTGTCTTTTCCATCAAAAATAATAAGCCTTAGTCTCAGGATTGTAATACTTTACATCTGTATATGGAAATGTCTTGTTGCCATCGTGAGCCATGTACATATCTGCTACTACTCCACCATTCTTAGCGATAGCTTTTAATCTGCAAAAGTTCATCATCCTCAGCTGAGCTAACTTGCTGTATCATCAGTCTTAAGGAATTCAAAGCCCATAATCTGTTTTACTCCGTCTTAAGAACAGGACTTTAGCTGCTGCGTTTACCTGCCCCTGTGTAAGTAATTTTCCTCTGCCTTCCCCCTTCATAGGATAGTACGGATCATCTTCTTCTAAGATAGTCCATAGTTTACAAGATAAGGTAAGTCGAATTTCTATTTCTTCCCTGTCTTATATTATTAGTGCCAAAGTAAAGCTCCTATGGTTCTCAAAGTTGTTCTGAGAGGTCTAATTCTACACCCTGTTTTAAGCTTGATGTGAGACTCCAGAGCACCAAGCGCAGCAAATGACCTACAGCCGCCATCTCTGAACTGATTCTTTATCTTACTTACTGCATTCACTTCTCTAAGGTCATACTTTCTATAAACCTTACCATTTGCTCAAGCTTAGGTTCAGGCTTCATCTACAGGAGAGTTATTCTCGCCTTTTTCTCATTGGTTTCAGGCTGTCCTACCACATTTCCAACTGTATTTTGTAGAATATTATTGATATTAGTTTACATCCCCAAGAGGAGTAGTCTCATCATTTAGGCTACTGTATTGTCTAACGAGTTTTCATAGCCTCCCTTATCAGCTAAAACTCCATTCTTAAGCTCTTTGTAAGCACCATCATCAGTACTGTCTCATCACCTGAAGCATTCTCTACGAATACTCTTCCTTTGTTTCATTCTTAACAACTACTTTTTGTCTCATCATTAGTAGCCTTTACAGATGAGCCCTCAGCCCCCTTCTTAAATATTGTCTCTGTATTCTATTTGCTATAAGTTCTCACCTGTACACTGCTTTGTAACCTTTGGTTCCCCTCAGGTTTACAGTTACAGGCACAAGATCTGTCTTCCACTTAGACTAAGCTCAGCCTTCTTTTTCAACCACCAGGTCTGGAAACCTCGCCCCTTTATGCTTATCATCAGCCTTGTAGCACCTGATTTTAGGAACTGATAAAAGTTACCTTTGCATTCTTGTTTACTTCAATGCTGCTCTCTGCTTTTTACCACGAGACTCATTTCATTAGCCTTTCCACCCATTTTCTAACATTATTTCACTATCTTAAATTTTACTTATTTGTAACCTCTGCCTTTAGCATCAATTACGAGTTTAAATCCCCTTATGGTTCTCCCTTAAGACCTAACTTTATCTTCTTGTCATCTTTGTAGGGTAACTTTTTAGAGACGTGATTTTAAGCACCTTATTAAGCTCATGGCAGAGCTATACTACCACTGTAGTCTTTTTGCTGAAGCAGTCATCGCAGATGTCTGTCTTGTTATTCTTTACACTCGCACTCACATAGTTTGCAGGCATTTGCCCTATTACAAGTGCTAGAGCAAGCACCCTGATGCCATCATCATATTTTTCTTTTCATCTTCTTCCCTTCCTAACAGCAGTTTTCTCACCCCGGTATTGGATTCTAACACTCTTTTTGTATAATCTTCCTTAGGGTTCCCAAACATCTCCCTTTGGGTCACATTTTCTTCAATAATCCGCCCCTTATACATAACCATAACTCTGTCGCTGATATTCTTCACAACTCCCAAATCGTGAGAAATAAATATAAGGTTAAACCCTTCTCCTTCTGAACTTTTCAAGCAGAGCCAAGATTTCAGCCTGTATAGATACATCCAGCGCTGATACAGGTTCATCACAGATTACAAGCTCCCGCTCACCTATAAGCGCCCTTACTATAACTATCCTCTGCTTCTGCCCCTGAAAGCTCGTGCGGATATCTTTTCGGCAAAGCCTCTGTTTAATCCTATTTCACATAAGGCCTTTTCAATCTTTCTTCAGCCTCTTCTCTAATCCCTAAGTTATTAAGAGGAGCGAAGAGGCTTTTCTCTCACGTGTCATCCTTGGGTTTAGCGAGCTGCATGAGTTCTGAAATATGAGCTGCACCTCTTCCTAAAACATCTCATGTCCTGCTTTGAAAGGCTTTTCATCTCTTCACACCGTCAAATACTATCCTGCCTGAGGTTTTCTTTTTATAAGTTTTAGTATAGTCCTGCTAAGCGTAGACTTGCACAGCCTGACTCACAAGCCCTAGGTTTCACCCTTATAGACATCAAAGGATACCCTGTCTACTGCCGGTATATATTCTGTCTTGCCAAAAGAGTCTCTTTTCGCCTGCAAATATAACTCTAGATTCTCTACAGATAAAAGCCTTTATCCCACTAGCAGGTTTTGTCTCTCTAAAGCCTCCCATATCAGGCATAGATGATATTAAAAATCTTGTATAATCGGTCTTTGGCTCGTGGAAATATCTCCTCAGACCGAGCCTCGTTCTACTATCCTTCCATCCTTCATAACAATCACTCCAGTCGGAGACCTCGGCACTATCCTTAAATCGTGTGAAATAATGATGGCTGCCGTATTAAGTTCCTCACAGAGTTCTTTTGATTAAGATGAGAATCTGCTTTTTGAGTTGTTAGCATCAAGAGCTGTGGTAGGCTCGTCAGCTATAAGAAGCTTTGGCTTACAGGCAAGAGCTATTAGCTATTTATAACCCTGAGCATACCTCCTGATAGCTCGTAGGATACTGCTTCATACGTAGCCTCGACTCATTTATGCCTACCTATTAAGCATATCTATGGATTTTTCATCTGCCTCTTTCTCTTTAGTCCTTCGTGCAGAATGAAAAACCCGGAGAGTTGTTTCCTATTGTATCTGTAGGGCTTAGAAGGAGGCTGCAGGATCCTGAAAATCATAGAAATATCCCGTCCCACGAAGCTTTTCACCATTCTCTTCCGGTATCTTTATAAGGGTTTTTACCGTCAAAGCCTAGTTCATCTGGCACTAAAAGAGAGCATTCTTAGGCAAAAGTCCCATAATAGCGGATACTAGCATAGACTTCCGCTTCCGGACTCTCCCACTCATACCAAGGCTGACCTCGAATATAGTTCAAAGCTACTCCCATCTACTGCGGTAAGCCTTGACTTTTATTCGGAAACCTACTGATAAATTTTTAATAGAGAGCACCTTTCCATATCTATTCACTAACCTTCCAAGTATGAATTTCCCAGTTAAATGTACTGAAGTTTTCAGGTTTTACTCCACTAAGCGCTTGTTATAAGCAACTAAGCTGTTAGTTGTAAAAGATATCCGTAAGCGACTTATCTTCTTCATTTCAACCTGAATTATCAAATACAGGCTTTCTCTCCTCCATTGTGAGAAGTGAATCACCCTTTTTCTAATAGCTTATATGCTTTGTTATTCTCTTCAATCTTGCAGAGATTAAATGCTCCTGTAAGCATCTCTGAAGCTCTCACTAGATTCAATGAACTGCCTGAACCTACTATACCTAAGTCCTCATCTCCTTTTTAGCTGCTTCCATAAAAGCAGGGAAGTCAACCTGAACTATCTCAGTCTTAACTCCAACAGCCTTTAAGGTTCTCAGCTAGTGATGGCTGCAGCCTCTCACGCATAGAGTTACCTGTAGGTACATAGAACTTTAAGGTCTTGTCAAATGGGAACTTAGCTTCTTCGAGCTGCTTTTTAGTCCTGGTTACGTCATACCACACTCTCAACACTCCGGGGTTGTAGTAAGGGATTGATAGATGAGATAGGTGTAATCGATAGGCTCTCCTTCACCCTGTAAGAGCTGCCTACAGGCTCTTACGGTCAATAGCCATGCTAAGCGCCTGTCTGACCTTCTCACTCATATACTTCTTAGAGCAGTTGAAAAATGAGGAGCTGATAGCCCTGACCTTAACTGACTCAGTTACAAGATTTTCCTGCTCCTTAGCAAGCTTTGAAAAGTCATCAAGAGGCACACCGCCGTAGCACTGTATCAATTTCTGCCATTCATAAGGCCTGCAAGTAAGTTAGCTGAATCAACTACACGGATAACGAGCTTATCAAAACTCAGGGTAGCTCCGTTTATAATACTCTTTATTTGCCTTGAAACTCTACTCTTTCACCATCTACCATATCGTAGATAAATGCTACCCTGTTCCGCTTGGTTTAGCCCAGGTCTCGGCCTTGCTAAGCTTCCTCAGCTAGACATATCCTTAAGCTTGGTGCCCTCACTATGTACATGGCTTAAATCATCAAGCACCGTGTCATACAAAAAGGTAGGTTTCTTAAACTTAAATACTACTTCATTGTCACTTTTAGCAGTTACCCTATGGAGTCCCTTCTTAGTCTCATACTCGCCTCATCACAGCCATCAAGATATCTGAGGTAGTATCTGCTGGTGGTCTTGATATCCGGGGTTTGAGAATATATCTTAAAGCTCTCAACTATGTCATTTGCGCTAAATGTCTCCGTTATGCCACTTAATTCCTGATTTTAGCTTTGCAAGTAAGCTCTGTAGACTCCTTTTGTTTACTCTCCCAGGACCTTGCTAATTTCTCCCTGATAGCTTCCATCCCCATTAGTTTTACAAGAGAATCATATACCTGATCAAAAGATAATATTGTCATAGTGTGAATCCTCACCCAGGATAGAGGTCAGACCACTTGCCCGGCATAGCTGCAACCACAGTCTTCTCGCCTGTCTGCTCTGTACTAGCCACACTGCTTGTCTTGCTTGCAGAAGCATTACTAGCATTACTGTGCTTGCGGCAGACGCGCTTTGTCTTAGAGGCACTCTTTGTCTCTGATGTCTTGGTGTCAGCAGGCTTTTGAGCAGCCTACCATAGAAATTGTCATGGCTGCCATCAAAAATGCGAAGCTAAAACCTCTTCATTTTCCTTATCTCCTTTTTGTGGTTTGTTTTGATATATGTAACCTGATTATCCTGTTTTATGCTACATGTTATAGTCTCTCTTAACCTCTAGATAGAAGTACATCAAAGCTTTAATCTAATAATCCGTAGTTACCAGGGCTTAGTATGCCTTTGGGATCAAGCGCATCCCTGAGTCCGTCTCCAAGAAAATTGATACTCATAACTGTAACTATAATGGCTATCACCTGCAGGCACCCACTGCCAGGGCTTGCCTATGAGTATGGCTATTGACTGTGCTTCAAATATAATATTTCCCAGCTTGCCTGTCAGGAGGCTGAACACCCATACCCAAGAAAGCTAAGAGCCGATTCTGTTAGTATGGCGGAGGACATATTAAAGGCTGCAGATACGAGTATAGGCGCCAGACTGTTTAGGAAGCACATATTTCCATATAATCTCATCATTTCCTGCACCATATTACTCTTAGCCCCTTCTATATAGCCAAGACGGCTTACTAGTAAGCACCCTGCTATAGGTAAGTCTGGTAAAAGCCTGTAAAACCCATTATCCCAATAATTATGGAGACCGACCATACAGAAGGTCCTACAAGGGCTACTGCAACCAGCACGAGGATTACTCCCGGAAAGGCCATAAAATATATCTGTAATGTGCATAATTACGCTTTCAGCAATGCCTCTATAATAAGCTGCATACAGGCCCAACGGTACTCCAATTACAAGACTTACTAGAGTTGAGAAAATCCTACAAAGATTGATACCTGCACCCCGTAAATGAGCCTTGCCAGTACATCCCCTGCCTATGCTGTCTGTTCCAAGATATGTCCCCCGCACCGGAGCAGTTCCAAAGTTAATATTGTCTACCGAATATGGATCTCAACTTCATTATCATAGGAATGAAGGCAGCTATAAATATCTCAACTAAAAGACATGATAAGCCCTATAATAATCAGTTTTTCATTTATAATTTTGTTAAAAGTCCCTTTCTTATGTTTCTCCTTTAACCTTTGATTCTGGATCCAAAAATGCTGTATAAGATGTCTGATATCAGATTGACTACAAGCACATACCACAGCTGTAAGCACTGTTACTCCCATAATAACGGGATAGTCCCTTGCCTTTATAGCCGCTATAATAAGCATTCCTATGCCCTGCCAGCCAAAGAGCTGCTCTGTAACCACAGCCCCTCCTATAAGCCCCGGTATGGTGCCTGTAATGACTGTGAGAACGGGATGAATGCAGTTTTTAACTCCGTATCTTAATATAGCCTGTGTTTCTTGACAGTCCCTTAGCCCTTACAGCCCTCATATACTCTTCCTGTAAGACTTCTAAGAGAGAGCCCTCATCTGCTTAAACCAACTTCCGATATTCTGTATGGATAGCACTATGCAGGGAAGAACCATATGCTTTGCAAGCATAAGTACTGTCTTTTCACCTGAAGCATCATACATTCCGCTTGAAGGAAGGAGTTTAAGCTTGACAGATACTGTGTAAATGAGTATTAGTCCCAATAAAGAAATTGGGAACTGACATAAGGAAGAAAATGCAAGATTGCACTTAGTACATAGTCCTCTCCCTTTACGCCACCTTGCCCTGCCCACAAACCAAGTAGGGATGGCAATGACAAATGAAAGCTATGAGGGACGCTAGTCCCAAGCATTAGAGTTGCCGGAAGCCTGTCTGTAATGAGCCCAAGCACCGGCCTGCTTTCCCTGATATGAGTAACCAAAATTACCCTGTAATATATTTACTAACCAGTGGTAATACTGTACAAAGACAGGTTTATCAAGTCCCAGTGACTCTTTTATCCTTAGAAGTTCTGGCTTCCGTGATTCCCGGAACTGGAGAGGAAGGCATCCATCGGGCTTCCGGGTGCTAAGGACATAAGCAGATACACAACAACCGTTACACCGAAGAAGGTGGGTATCATAAGCAACAGTCTTTTTAAGAATGTATTTTTCATATTAGTCCATTGACTAATGCCCAAATTATCCTTAAAGTGACTCTGAATAATTTAGGGCCAACTTCTATAAATCAATAAGTTTTCAAAAATAATTTCTTAGTAATCAGCGATAATTGTAGTCTTTTTCTGATTATTTTCAATAATTATACAAAAACACAATAATTATATATATTTATCGCGATTACCTATTAAAGACATTAAAAAGTAACTCCCGCAAGAGAGAGTTACTTTTAATTATTCTCTATTGTCTTTATTATTTACTTTAACACGATTCCTTTAACAGTTATACTATTATTAGGCTCTCCGTCAGGGAAAGATAAATAGCTGAAGTCCTTTTCATTTCTAAAGCTAAAGGTAAGGTCTATCTTCTTTTCTCCCTTTGCCTTAAGTTCAGCACCAGCTGTCTCATTCAATGTGAGCTTTAGCTTGCCTTCTTCAAAGAGCAACCTGAATATTGCTGTCACTCGAGGGCAACCTTAATATTGGCAGCACCAATTGAAGCCAGTCCCTTTAACAGGTGAGTCCATTTCTGCTGTCAAATCTGATACTTTAGCTGCTTCACCCTTATAATCTGCATTCTGTCCATCTATAACAGCCTCATAAAGCGATGTTAATCCTGAGAGAGGAGTAAAGTCATAGACCTTATTTCCATTTAGCTCAATACTTCCAAGCTCTGAAAATGCTGATACAACAGCAATGTCTTCTACCTTGTTCTTTGAGAATCTAAGCTCTGTAAGTCCTGTATGCCCTGCAAGAGGTGTTATATCTGAAACTTCATTTCCACTGAATCTAATCGCTGTAAGCTTAGTCTTACCTCTTAGTACATCGAGGCTTGTAAGCCTGTTGTTATCCAAATAAAGGTTGGTAATCTCGGTACAGTTTGCTAAGAAGTCAACACTTGTTAATCTGTTGTTGCTTAGATCTATCTCGACAGCCTTGTTAAGCCCTGCAAAGATATCTCCCTGTAACATCAGCATCATCTATTCCGCAGTTATTTAGGTTAAGCTCTTTAAGCTTGGTAAGGTTCTTAATAACCTTGATATCGCTAAGATTTTTTTATTATCTTCAAGATTAAGAGTCTCAAGCTTTACCAAGTCTTTAATGCAGTCAATATCTTTTACATCATTTTGCTTCACATTGAGTATTGAGTATGAGAGACTCGTTATGTCTTTTAGTGCAGAAATGTCTGTAATCTTGTTTCTTATAGCATTGAACATGGTCATTTTGTTGTAATTCTTTGCTACACTCACATCTGCAATATAATTTATTGAGATATCAAAGTCCACAAGATTTGTAAGTTTTCCTAAAGAGCTTACATCTGCAATTCTATTGTGCGAAATGTACAGATGCTTTAAGTTTGTAAGCTCTTTTAAGAGGTGTAACATCCTCAATATTATTATGTGATAATCTCAAAAACTCTAACTTCTTCAAATCCTTAAGAGGAGTTAAGTCGCTTATAGAGCTGGCTGAATATCTGATGTCACCAACTTCCGGGATATCGCTTGATGAGAAAGGTAAGCATCTTAAGGTTAACTGCTTTTTCAAGGCCCTTTATACTCTTAACAGTTATCTCATTCTCATAATCCTTATCCCAGCCACAAAGGTGAGTGCCTCAATTTTTGCCATCTCACTTTCATATATCTCAGTATCCTTAGGATTCTTTCTAAATGATGTATCTGTGAGCTTGATTACATACTCGCCCTTCATATCATCACGCTCTTCATCGCCCTTATAGCCCTTAAGCAAGGGCAAGAAGATATTCTTTGAGGTTGTTGTCTTCAAATTCTACCTTTTTATCTTCGTAAGTATACGCTGGATGACACCTACGCTTACAATAGCACCTTCAGCAGGCTTAGCTATATTGGCGTCGCCAAGAGGAGTAGTATCATCATTTAAGCTTACAGTATTATCTAATGAATTTCCTGATTTGCCCTTATCAGCAACTATTCCGTTCTTTAACTCCTTATAAGCACCGCTCTCAAAGTACAGTCTCATCTCCTGCTGCATTCTCTACAAATACTTCTTCCTTGGTTTCATTTTTTTAACAACAACTTTTACCTTATTATCAGATGCCTTTACGGATGAGCCCTCAGCCCCTTCTTAAGTACGGCCTCAGTATTCTTAGTTGCTGTAATTTCAATCTGAACACCGCTTGTAATCTTGGTTCCACCTGCATTTACCACTACAGACACAAGTTCAGTCTTACCTGTAAGTTTAAGCTCTGCCTTCTTATCTACAATGAGGCTTTTCACTTCGCCATTTACGCTAACATGAGCCTTAGCACCTGACTTTAGGAACCTTATATATGCTGCCTTAGCGTTCTTGCTAACTTCTATACCGGTCTTTGCACTTTTTTTACTACAAGGCCGTTTCCTTTAGCCTTTTTCCACCCATTTCTTGCCATTTTTATTTCTATTATCTTAAATCTGCCTTTGTTTGTAATCTCTGCTTTAGGAGCACTTATTATAAAGCTTAACCCCTTTTATGATTTCCTTTAAGATTAAGTGTGATTTTCTTGTCAGTTTTTAATCTAATCTCTTTATTAGCACTGTTCTTAAGTGCATTGTTAAGCTCAGAGGCTGTCTTTACAACCATCCTAGTCTTCTTCTTTGAGACTGTTTTTCTTTTTCTTTGCAGCCACGGCTCCGGTAATATCCCTTACTTCTGCACCTGCATAATTAGTTGAAAATGAACCAATCACAAGGGCCGCAGCCAATGTTCCCGCCAGTAACTTAACTTTCTTTGATTTCATACCTTCTCCTTCTGATTCACTATTTGATGTATCATTTGATAAAATGGCTATTTACACGTATTTTTGACATATCAAAACTGTAGAACTCCCCCTATGGATGACCCCAATCAGATTATTACAAATTTTTTTCAGAGATATTACCTTATAATTTTTGATAAGTTCTACGAATAAATATTAACTGTGTGTTATTGTATTCTCTTTTCTGACAAATTACAATAATTATAGCCATTTACAATATATGCTCATATTTATTACATTATCAAATATTTAGATTAATTATTTTTGTGTACTTAAGTATTATATACATGATACCGATATATAAATATGTCTACATATTATATAACAAGGAGTAAATTATCAATAAACGCTATTGACAAGTTACTTGTTATACTGTATTATACGAATACATATTTGTATGCGTGAACTAAACACATTATGTGAATATCGAATAAATAAGGAGATTTTATGAGAGGAAAACTAATTAGGGCATAAAAGCCTGCGGACTTGCTATTGCACTTGTTGCAACCAGCTCACTTTCACTGTTAACACCATCCTACTCTTCAGAGGGTTCATCACTTGCAGGGACTTGTTGCTAAAAATACCGGGTCTCAGTGTAGTTGTTAAGGCAGAAACAGCACCAACCTTAGCTTTTAACTGCTTCTGATTTAACTGTAAGCGGGGATACCATTACGGGGATTTAGTCTAGCAGGTCTTGCAAAGGTAAATGCGGTTACTGTAACAGGGAACTTCTATTAAGTTCCCTACAGGTTTAGCTGCTACCAAGATTGGTAAAGAGGCATTTAGCGAAAAAGTTCAAGAATAAGAAGGTTAAGATTGAACTTCCTGATAACATTGCAGAAATAGGCGACTCGCTTTTGCTACTAACTCAGCTATTACAGCTGTTAAGTTCGGTTCTACACCTACAAGCAGCAAGTTAAAGATCAATCGGAGCAAAAGCTTTTCTATGAGGCAGGTCTTGCTGAAAATATAAAGTTTCCCGGATGGTTTAGAGACCTTAAAGGATGATTGTTTTGCAAAGAATGAGTTAACCTCTGTTACTCTCCCTGATAATCTTTTAATAATTGAAGGACGAGTATTTGCAGATAATAAAATAACTAAAAGCTGATTTGGGTAAGTACGATAAAGTTAAAACCAAAGATGAGAGAATATAAAGTTGGAAGCAATAATGTATTAGCTGACGCCGATACTCTTAATGTTATTCCTTACGGTATATTTTTGAATAATCAAATTAGCAGCTTAAAAGATGTAAAATTTCCAACAAGCATTTGGGGGAATAGGTGAGTCTGCATTTTGCAAATAATAAATTTACTTCACTTGAACTTCCTGCACACATATGAGATATATTTTTCTCAATGGATTTAAGGATAACAAATTACTTAAAAAAGTTAGTTTCCTTTACAAAAGACGATGGCACAAATTTTGAAAGAAAAATATCTTCAAATTGACAGAGGTTCTTTCCAAAACTGCTGCTATCGAAGGGCATCTTGAGTTTCCTGCCAAAGACCAATCGAGATGGGAGGCTGTTCATTTGCAGGAAACAAGATTACCAGTGTAGACTTTTGGACCTGATGCACCTCTTATATGATATCAATCTTTGAAGGCTAATCCTATTACAGAAATATATGAATCTTAATAGCTGGGGACTTTGAACTGGAAGCCATTTTTCAACACAGATCTCTAAAGAACATAAATTTTGAGTATATACCCTAAAGTCAGTGATGAGCTGGAACTTTTGATCAAAGTTTTGACAATACTATTAGCCTTAGGGCCTTTTAATAGGATTTACTAAAAAGCATTAAAGTTTCCCTGCTTATATCGATAGAAATGATTTTTAGTCATAAATGGGCAAAAAATACATTCTCAAACTGGATTTTTAGAAAATCCCTGTTGGATAGAGGGGCACAAATAAAGTTGCCTTATATAGAGTTGCTTCTGACGGAGCTACCTATGTAACTGACAATGCACTGGATGATAGCAAAGCAAAAGATTATATTATAAACCCTGTCTTAGTGAAAGTTTCGTTTGCTAAAGACCAGTACGGAAATGTAGTTACCTTACAGCATTGAGGTTGAAAGAACCAGAACAATAAAGGGAGCTTCTGAGGCAAAAACTGTTACTTCTACAGCTGTTAACTAGGCTGACTTTAAGTTAGGTGATAAGATTAAGTTTTCTATTCCTGCTGCCCCAGAGGGCTATGAAGCAGTAGAAACGCCTGTTTCAAACAGTGCTATAACCAAAACAGCAGATGGTAATTACGAGGTAACCTTGGATCCCTACAAATGCTGAAGTTGTTAAAGAAGTAGCTTATGGTGATGGTTACAAGGTTGGATATAAGGAGACTGTGATTGAGATAGGATACAAGAATCTTGCTCCAGAGCCTCCAAAGCCTGAGGTAAAGCCTGAGAACCCTAGCGCTCCTGCTACTCCTGGAGCAATACAGCCTGAGAAGCCTAGCACTCCTGGAGCTATAACTCCTGAGAGCCCTAGCACCCTACTACTCCTGAAGCTATAAAGCCTTCTGAGCCAGCTAAGCCTAGTGAGCCTGTAACTCCTAGCACACCAGGTAACCCCATAACACCAAACACCCCTGTAGTACCGGCAACCCTCCACTAACCCTACAACGCCTACTACTACAGTACCTACGGAAAACCCACCTACCAATGTACCATTTACACCTGAAAGAATAGTTAATCCAAACCTCATTCCTGAAGGTAACCCAGTGTTCAACATTGTCGATGAAGATGGTACTTCACTTGGTAATGCTGAGGTAAACAAAGGATGACGGTACTTATACTGTAAAAGACGAAGAGAACTCCTAAGGGAGTAGCTAAAGATCCGCAAGGATAATACTCTGAAGTAGTTAAGGTATTTGACGGAAAAACTCCCTCAGGGCAAACTCCCAAGAACCGGAGGAAGCTCTGAAGAAGGACTTGTTCTTCTTGGTGCAGCAATGCTTGGACTTGGAGCATTTTTCAGAAGAAAAATTAAATAATGATTTATCCTGCTGTCACACCTCTGTGGTGTGGCAGCTTTTTTATTGACAAATATAATACACGAATAGGGTACTCATCCCCGGAGGAGAAGCTTTCCTCTCGAGATTTTTAACCAACAAACTATCATTCTTCATTGAACTTAATTTGAATTTTTATACTATTGATATCCATTATCATATCTTAATATTTTCTAAACATTTCCTTAAATTTATGCTTATTCTCCATTTTTAATTGACTTTGAATTTTTTTATGGTATAAAATCCCCTAGACAAAAAGCTACATTTTTATCCATTCTATATCGGATAAAAATGTTATATTTTTGGTGCTTTCTATGGTTGCTTTTTATGTGGCTCAAAGCACTCATTTCTTTGTCAAACGTTAATTAAAATACTTTTACAAAGGAGAATGACAATGAAGAAAAAGTTTAATACCAGACGTACAGCAGGGATACTTGCTCTTGCTCGTTGCAACCAATTCACTTTCACTGCTTGCCCCACCTATTAGCTCTGGCAGCTTGGGCATAGGGTGCTTTAGCTGCAAAAAGGCTTAAATTATCCTGTTGTTGCAAGGCGGATGTAGGGGAGGATGCTACTATCATCCCTTGATAGCTCTAGCGTTGATATAAGAGGATGGTATTGATATATCCAAAATCCCGATGACATTGAGAGTAAAGTAAGGAAACACATCCGGAAATATTATCAAAGTGAAGTTTGACCCTAGTCTTAATATAAATGGGATTTCTATGATGCAGCTGAGGGGTGCATTTAAGGGTAAGCAGTTCATTCTTGAATTGCCTGATACACTTGAAACTATTGGTGAAAGACGCATTTGCAGGCTGCGATTTTATCTCAATCAAGTTTAATAATAAATTAAAATCAATTGGCGAAGGTGCTTTTAGTGGCAATCCAAATCCTATCCTCCGTTAACTTAAACTACGGTGTTGAGACCTTTAGGCAATAGAGCTTTTTCGTAATTGCACTTTATCATCTATCACCCTTCCAAAATACCCTTACAAAGTATCGGTGATAACTGCTTTTAGAAGCAATAAGATAACCTATGTTTCTCTTCCATCAAGCCTTACAACCGTAGGTATCAATGCCTTTTAGAAACAATCAGATATCTACCGTAAACTTTGGAAATGGAAACTATAATGTAAGGGGAAGTCTTAAGGCAGGTAACGGTGAAGACTTTGGTCCTGCCAGCAACGGAGGCGATAATACAGGTGACGCTCTTATGGGCGAAGTTAAGGATAAGATTATTATACCAAACGGAATGTTTGCATATAATAAGCTAACAAGCTTAAATCTCCCTACCAATATCAAGGCTATAGGCAATCAGGCATTTATGGGTAATGATATAACAGACATTACTATTCCTACCAGCGTAGAAGTTATATATAATGAAGCTTTTCTAAGAAACTATGATAATTTTAATAGTAACTTTACAGCAAGACTTAACTTTGCATACGGCAGTAAACTTAGGAAAAATAGGATATGCGGCATTTAACGGCGCCTGCATAGTAGGAAGGCTCTCCTTCCCAAAGCACAGTTGACTTCATTGGTGCGTATTCCTTTGAATACAATAAGATAACAGAGCTTTCACTTGCGGGACTTAGTGCTCACATCCGCACCCGTGCCTTTGGTAATACAACCTTAAAAACCGTAGAAAGGATTAGATTTTAAAGCCAAGTGACGATATAAAGGTATTTGCCAAAGAGATGTTTGCTGAGATTGGACCTGATTATGGCTCATTGCATTCGCTTAAAAATGTAAGCTTTGATTATACTAAACTCAGATCCCCTGGCTTTACAGGTCTAGGAGTATGATGCTTTTTATGACCAGCCTATTAGAAAGCATGAAAAATTCCTGCTCAGATTGTTACCTTTGGCAATAGTGTATTTGGCTCCTTAAATGCTTATCTTGAAAACGGTTGGTACCAGTCTACCGAAGGCACTCACGCACGTGATTTCAGAGTTGCCTTATACAGGGTAGATAAAAGCCTCAACTATGTTACTACAAACAATATACCTGATGGAGATAGCTATACCTTTAACCCTGTGCTTTTTGAGCTTAAGCTTAAAGACAATTCAGGGAAGAACTATCGCTGATTATGTGACCAATATACAGATTGAGGGTACTAACAGGAGATCCACAGTTTGCAAAGGGATCGACAGGGAAAGATGCCCACAACTATGTTGATTACAAGAATTTCAAGTTAGGCGATAAAGTTACCTTTAGCCTTAAAGCAGAGTCTTCCTTCAGGCTACAGGCTTGAAAAGTCCAGGGTTAAAGTCACTTGGAAATAACAGATATGAGATTGCGCTTGACCTACGTAGTGGAGCTGTAAAGGAAGCTAGATATAATGATTCTGAATACAATGTTGGATATATGAAGACAACCATAAGCTTGGTCGATCCTACTAAGCCTGTGCAGCCAACACCTCAGCCTACTCCACAACCTACGCCTCAGCTACCACCCTCAACCGACTCCACAGCCTACACCTCAGCCTACACACCTCAGCCAGCTCACAACCCACACCTCAGCCTGGCTCCACTACCTCACACCTCAGCCTAGAATCCGGTTCAGCCTTCACAGCCGGTTACTCCTAGTCAGCCAAGTACAGGTGGTGGCGGACAGGTTGTCTATCCGTTAATTCCAAGTATTAACGATAATGGCTCATCAAACACAACTAGTTAGTGATGACACCACCCTCTTAGTCCCTGTGAAAGCTATCAGCTTTTGACAAGCTTATCGCAAAAGCTTAAGAAGACTGCTGATAAGAACAAACTGAAGGCTATCCGTAAGAAGATAAATGCCAAAAAGGGTCTCACTCTTGAACAGTTTGCAAAGGAACTTGTAAAAAGAAGATAATCAAAAAGGCAAACAAGAAGGATACAAAGAAGTATCTAAAGGGTGTTAAGACTCTAAAGTGGGCAAGAGCCTATGTAGCAGGACTTATAAAAGACAGGTGCTCTTACCAAAAAGGATATTAAGAATGTAAAGAAGAAGGTTACAGAGAATAACGCAGCTAAAATACTTACAAAAGATTTTATTAAAAAGTAAGAAGATAAAGAAGTAATCAAAGCTGCAAAGTAAATTTATCTTAAGAATAGGGTGTCAGATATTTTGACATCCTATTTTTATTGTTAATTTGACATAACAACTAACAAATTTCTTTAGTAAAAAGCCCTACAGGCTTCATTTTCCTGTAGGACTTTTATGTTTATTCAGCATCCCTTATATAGTAAAAGTTATCCTTTCGGCAGCTCATTTAGCCTTTTTGTCTACCTTTTAAGAGAGTCAAGATAGGGTCTTAGCTGCCTTTTTCATGGTTTCTCCCCTGAGGCAGGCTACCTTACCCTGAAGCAATTACCTTAGCAGCCTTATCAGAATCAGCAGCATCATATTCTTTTGATTAGCTTCTCAGACTCTGCCCCATTCTCCTTCTCAGTCATCCACATAGCAGAATAACTATAGTCTCCTAATAGAGCGTCTACAGATGCTTTATTTTCCTTTACAAACTTAGCAGTTGTAAATATTCCTGACATAGAATGTTTTTTTCCCTGTTAGACTTATCCCACTTTTTAGTAACATCAATCACAGTAGTTGCAACCATCCTGATATTACCGTCTGTTTTATCATAAAGCTTTTACAGCAGTCTCAATAGGAAGTACCACCATATCAAGCTCACCTTTTACAAGCTTATCGCCAAGTTCCTCAGATGAAGATGACTGACTAAAATCATAGCCATTTACTGTCTTATCCTGCTTTGCATTGTCAATAAGCTTAACCAGGCCTACTATATCATTTCCTTTGATTCCTGCGATTTTTACCGTAACACCGCTGTCCTCTATGAAGCCACAGCAGTTATATACTTCCTTTGATGACTTACCTGACGTATCGCCCTCTGTGGCACCTGTTTGTCGCCACTTTAGTATCTTCTTCAGTCTTATTCACATTAACCAGCAGATACTCCCTCAGAAGCATTTGATTCCACTGTGGCATTTTTACTTGAAGCTGGCTTATTTTCAGGCTCAACATTAATATTTTTTGTCGCTGTAGCAGTTCCACAGGCAGTAAGTGATAAGCCTAACACAAATACTAGTGCAGTATTAATTATTCTCTTTCTCATAAATCTCCTTAATCCAGTATTTTTGTAAAAATAACAAATTTCTCTATCAAACAAGCAAACACCGAATGTATGTGCTTTTGACGCTTATCAAAATATATCACATAAACTTAGCTTACAAGTAGGTTTTCATTATAACGGACAGTCTAATATATAACAACTGATAATTATTATCAATATTCTCTATAAATGCTTTCAGTATTATTTGTTTATTTTTAACTATCCTTGATTTTCCTTTTTAGCTATTTTTGTACAATGAAATTATCGATATTAAAACTATATTTGTGAGATATTTTTTTGAAAATTAATCCATGGTTTTTGCATATTTTTACAAATGAGTAGTTATCGGTTCGAAAATTATGATGGTAAATCAAAGGAGGTAGTTAAAATGAGCCGTTTGGAAATTTTTACGCCGGACAGAGCCACTCTTGTAATTGAAGACTTGTACAGAACTCTGGACAAAAAGAATAGAGGCAAGCCCTCCCGGACTCTGTCCTGTAGACATCACAAGAGCATTTATTGAAATGTGCCACGCACAGACCTGTGGAAAATGTGTTCCCTGTCGTGTAGGACTGCTCCATCTAAAGCTATATGATGACAACTGTTCTTAATGGTACAGCCACTATGGACATCATCGACCTTATAGAGGAGACTGCCAAATCAATCTCAGAAACTGCAGACTGCGCTATTGGTTACGAAGCTGCACATATGGTATATAAGACAGTTACTACTTGTCGTGATGACTTTGAAGAGCATATCAGAAATGGCCGCTGTAACTGTATGACAAAGCAGCCTGTTCCTTGTGTTGCTCTCTGCCCTGCACACGTGGATGTGCCGGGATATCTCGCCCTTGTTAGGGAAGAGCGCTATGCGGATGCAATCAGGCTCATAAGAAAGGATAATCCATTCCCAACTACCTGTGGATTTATCTGCTGAGCATCCTTGCGAAGAAAAATGTAGAAGAAATATGGTGGATGATGCTGTAAATATCAGAGGGCATCAAGCGTGTTGCAGCTGATATGGCAGGAAAGGTTCCACCTCCTCCTTGCTGCACCTTCTACAGGCAAGAAGATTGCCGTTATCGGTGGAGGGTCCCTTCAGGGACTTTCAGCAGCTTACTATTTACAGCTTATGGGCCATCAGACAACCGTATATGAAATGCTTCCTAAAGCTTTAGCGGTATGCTTAGATACGGTATTCCTAACTACCGTCTGCCAAAAGACAGACTTGAGGAGGATACAGATGCTATCCTTGCTACAGGTGTAGAAGTAAAATACGGTCTTAAACTTGGTGTTGACCTCCTCTTACCTGACTTAAAGAAAGAATACGATGCAGTTCTTATTACTATAGGTGCGTCTACCGATAAGAAGCTTGGGCTTGAAGGTGAAGATGCTGAAGGTGTTATGTCTGCAGTTAAAGTTCCTTAGAAATGTAGGTGTTGAGCAGTATGACGACCTTACAGGACAGAATGTAGCCATCATCGGTGGTGGTAACGTGGCTATGGATGCAGTTAGAACAGCAGTCAGACTTGGTGCAAAGAAGGTTAGCTGTGTCTACAGACGTAGAATAGCTGATATGACTGCCCTTCCTGCTGAAATAGAAGGTGCTCTTGCTGAAGGTGTTGAGATGGTTACACTTAAAGGCTCCTTCAAGACTTGAGATTGAAAATGGACATATTAAGGGAATCTGGGTAACACCTCAGATGATATCTAAAATAAGTGACGGAAGAGCCTCTGTAATACCTACAGGCGAGCCTGACGAGTTCATTCCTTGCGAGACTCTCATAGTAGCAATCGGTCAGAATATCGAGACCAAATACTATGAAGATGAAGGAATCCCTGTACAAAAGGGTAAGATGTTTACCATGCCTAACGGTGGATTTACAGGACTTCCGGGAATATTTGCAGGTGGAGACTGTGCTCAGGCCCTGCTACCGTAATCAAGGCTATTGCTGCGCAAAGGTTATGGCTGCGAAATATCGACGAGTTCTTAGGCTATAAAGCATGACATTACCTGCGATGTCGATATCCCTCTTCCAAGCAGGTAGAGCATCAGCCTGTGGTAGAGTTGAACTTACGGAGCGTGAAGCTTCTGACAGGGTACATGACTTTAATGGTGTAGAGAATTGCATAGAACAAAAGGAAGCCTGCCAGGAATCAGGTCGCTGTCTCAGATGTGACCACTTTGGCTTTGGAATATTCAAAGGAGGTCGTGAGAATATATGGTAAATTTAACAATAGATGGAAGAAGCGTAAATGTGCCTGAGGGAACTTCCATAATGGATGCGGCTTATAGTGCCGGAGTTCCTGTTCCTCACCTTTGTTTCTTAAAGGAAATCAATGAAATAGCTGCCTGTCGTGTCTGTATAGTTGAAATAGAGGGCAAGGATAAGTTTCGTTACCGCCTGCAACAACAAGGTTGAAGAAGGGATGGTAGTATATACCAACAGCCCTAAGGTTAGACTTGCAAGACGTAGGACAGTACAGATGATACTTTCACAGCATGACTGCAAGTGCGCAACCTGCGTAAGAAGCCGCAACTGTTCACTTCAGACTCTTGCAAATGACCTCAACATCACAGATACTCTATATGAGGAGCGTCTTGAGGGTTCAGGAATGGGATAAGACATTCCCACTTATAAGAGATTCTAAAAATGTATCAAATGTATGCGCTGTGTTCAGGTCTGTGATAAGATTGCAGGACTCGGTATCTGGACTCTTGAGGGTACAGGTGCAAGGTCAACCATAAATGTATCAGGCTCAAGAACAATTGCTGAGGCAGACTGTTCTCTTTGCGGTCAGTGTATAACCCACTGTCCTGTAGGTGCTCTTAAAGAAAGAGATGATACTGAGGAGTTCTTAAGAGCCATAGCAGATCCAAAGAAGGTAGTTGTAGTTCAGGTAGCTCCTGCTGTAAGAGCAGCTTGGGGTGAAGGTCTTGGACTTGACCTTAGCGAAGCCACAGTTGGAAGAATCTTTGATTCCCTTAGAAGAATAGGGGCTGACTACGTATTTGATACCGCTTTCTCTGCTGACCTTACCATAATGGAGGAAGCAAGCGAGTTTATAGCCAGATTCTCAAATGGAGAGCTTAAGGATAAAGCCAATGTTTACCTCCTGCTGTCCTGGTTGGGTGCGTTTCTTAAGAGTAACTACCCTCACCTTACAGGCCAGCTCTCATCAGCTAAAGTCACCAATGCAGATGTTTGGTTCAGTTATGAAGACTCATTTTGCTCAAGGAAATCAGGGGTAGATCCTGAGAATATATACTCAGTGGCAATCATGCCTTGCGTAGCTAAAAAGGGCGAGCGCAATATGGAATTCTTCAACGAGGAGTATGCAGGACACGATACAGACTGTGTACTTACTTCAAGAGAGCTTGTTAGAATGATTAAAGCATTCCACATCCTTCCAGAGACACTTGAAGATTCTGAGCCTGACCATCTCTTCCACGATGTAACAGGTGCAGGTATTATCTTCGGAGCTACAGGCGGTGTTATGGAGGCTGCTCTTAGAACAGCTTACCACTCACTTATGGGTGAAAAACTGCCCTCCTGATGCTTTTAAGGTAGTAAGAGCCGAGTCACAGAAAACAGGGCTTACAGAGGCTACCTTCAGTCTCAAGGATACTGACCTTAGAATTGCTGTAGTAAATGGCCTTGCAAATACAAGAAGGCTTATGGATGAGATAGACGCGGGAACCAAAAAGTACGACTTCGTAGAGGTTATGGCTTGTCCGGGTGGCTGCGTGGGTGGCGGCGGTCAGCCCTATACATGACGGTGAGGAACTTGCTTTTGCCAGAGGAAAGAATCTCTACTTCCTTGACAAGAACTCCAAAATCCGCTACTCACACGAGAATCCCTGATATCAAGTCTCTCTATGAGGGCTACTTTGGCACACCTAACTCACATAAGGCACATCATGTAGCTCATACAGACCATTTTGCCTGGGAAATGCCAAAGCGTCCCTACAAGAGATAGGGACGGCTATATTGTTAGGGAAAGACATTTGATGTAATAACGCTATTTTTGGGCGTCAAATGTATGAAACCCATGTACGATTACTACAGCTGAGCTTTGAAAAATACAGGACTATAAGTATTTTGAAACAGATTTATATGCACTAAAACTATTGTCCCATCTGCACTATTTACTTAGATGCAGGTGGGACTTTTTATATTTTGAGAATGTACATATGAAATGCGTAGTATAATACTATTAAAGTGATTACTAGAAAATATAAAAATCCTTAATAACAAAGTGTATTCTTCTGAATTTAATCTCTGTTATTAAGGATTTATTTTTATATGTGTACAAAGTTGAAGCTGTACATCCTTTGTGAGGATATCGGTATAGGTGTAAGAAACAGTCTTACCTGCATCTTCCTCACTGTCATTTAATTCAATCATAAACACGTGAGGATAAACCTCTTTAATCACGCCCTCGTTCACATCGAATCTATGTCTGCCACGATTGGCCTTTGACCACTGACTCTGCTTCCAATGGCGCGGTATACTGCATTACGGACTGCCTTTACATCAACTTTTCCCATGAGTTAAGCCTCCCAACTATTAAGTTATCAACCCTAACCCTGATATAATCAGGATATGCAACATACATTTGTATACAAGCACGCTGTACAACTGCCCCTAATCATACCATGTTTGTAGGTAAAAGTCAAATTAAGCTATTTACTCCTTCTCCCTTTATCATATCCGGAAGCTAAACCTGCGTCTTCTCCATCATCTTCGATGTTTATAGTGTAGGTCTGAGTCTCGTAGCCATCCATCTTAAGGGTAATCTCGTGTTCACCCGTTACCTTTGTCATCTCGCAAGGTGCATCTCCCTATTACCCCTGCCGTCAAGGAAAATGGTTGCCCCTACAGGCTTCCTAAAGAAAATGTTCTTTGTACTGTCAGTTCTTACCTTTATTTCCTTATCCTCACTCATCCTCTGTAGGCGTTTCAGAAATACCGGTCTCCTCAGAGTCATCCTAGTCTTTTTCTACATCTGTGGACGGCTCTGCCATTCGTCATCCTTCTTCTCTTCCTCTGCCTTTTCCTTCTTCATGGCAAGAGCAATACTCATCACAGTCTTAGGCTTTGATATGGTCACTACGCTTTCCCAGCCCACATAGCCATCCGCCTTGACCTTGACCAAATACTCGCCGTAGTTTAGCTCAATCGTCTTACTTTGCATCCACTTCCTTTACCGTCAATGCTTATAGACGCACTGCTTGGCGAGAGGCTAAAAAGTCACCTTCGAGGTCTTTGTCATTTCAGCGTGTATAGCCGAGAGCTTTAGTACCTCTGTCTGGTCTCTTTTTATGTCTACAACCTTATTTACCGTAAGATTGTCTTTCTTTAGAATGACCTTATACTGCCCTTCTTTAAGGACGTACTTCCTATTTTCTGCGATATCATCAAATACATCGTAGCCTATTTCAATGCTTCCACCAAGAAAAATCGTCATAGTCGAGCAAACTCAAGTACTCCATGCCCCTTGTCACACTTAAAGAGAGATTTTTCTCCAAGTCCTCTGACTTCAGGACATCCTTCGTTGTGTCTATATTCCTAAGACTGACATTATCATTTACCACTTATTACTGTAAGCCCTGCATCATACATAAAGTTGGTCTCTCCAATTGTCATCTTGGATAGCACCTCATCTATCTGAAGGTTTCTTACTCCCTGATAGTCCCAAAGCCTCTTTGTTGACTGCTACCTTACTAAGCATACCCTGTAGTCTTCATTTACTTCGATATTAATAATACTTCCAAGCGGAAGCTCAGGCATCACTAAGCTCTCTGTCATTCTTGCTTTTTGACTGAGGTCGCTAAATCATAAGAATAACTGGTCTCTCTCATTTCACCCGCAAGATAGACGCCTATCTTGTTATTTACCTGTCTATCCCCCTTAGCACAGCCACAGTCCCGCTCTGTGTATCTTCCATGACAGCCGCAGGAGATACCTCTACTATCTCATTTGGCTTAGGGCTTATAGGTGGCCTTTTTATTCTTGGCATTTATAATGGTGTTTACACCTACAAATATTCCGAGTCCGGTTAAGCATAATATGATGATTATGGGCAATAATCGGCTACTCTTCATTCCTCCTCACCTCCAAAAAGCAGACTTTCCCTTGTGTTTAGCTCTGGCTTCTCTATAACAAGCTCCAAAAGTCTCTCAAGCGTACTCCTATAAGAGCTCCCTTTGGTATGCCTGCATCCATAAGGTCTTTACCATTGATATTTAGCTCGCTGATACTGGTACAATAGCCGTTGTCAATGACGGTCTGATACAGGTCTTTATTGTCTTTAAGCCCTTTTTGCTCTTCTCATTTTCCAAAAAGGAGAGGCATCATCTTATATCCTGCCTCCTTAACTGTTCTCCTCATATCGGTTTCGTTATTCTCTACCTCTCTAAGTGAGAGCCCTAGGAGCTTTTTCACTGTATTTATGGTGTCATTGTCTAGCTTTAAGCGTTTAGAAGCTTTGCAGCCTTATCAGCTCCCAAGCCCTCTAAGAAGATGGCTAGTCTTATCTGATATAACTCTTTCTTTTTCAGGGAAATGAAGCCTTGCTAAGTGCCTTAATCGAAACGGATATCTCACCATTTTTCAAAAAGCATTGCTACTTCAGGAGCAATGACTGAGAAAGATACCCGTCTCATACACAAGAGCTATGTACTCAGGATTACCCGATAGGAGCAGCTTCTCAAGTTCTTTTGCTATCCTTTCTACACTTACCTTGGCAATGTTTGGGGAAAAGCTCTTTTATAGCGTCAAATGTCTCATCAGCTATCTTAAAGTTTAGCTGGCCTGCAAATCTTATGGCACGTAGCATCCTGAGTGCATCCTCAGAAATCTCTCACAAAGCCTCTCCCACAGCCCGTATGACACCGTCCTCAAGGTCTCTTTCACCGTCAAACTCATCTATAAGTCTCTCTTTTCACTGTGTGCCATAGCATTTATGGTGAAATCCCGTCTCCATAAGTCTTCCGTCAAAGAAAGAGGTAAAGGCAACCCTGTCGGGATGCCTTCCATCTGTATAATCTCCGTCAAGCCTAAAGGTAGTGACCTCAAAGCCCTCTTTTTCTGTGACTACAGTCACCGTTCCATCTGTAAGCCTGTGTCTATGGTGGCACTAAAGAGCTCTTAACCTCCTCCCGGCTTTGCGGAGTAGTTTATATCCCAGTCCTCAGGACTTCTCCCCAGGATAGAGTCCCTCACACAGCCACCGACTGCATGAGGCTTCAAAAGTCTGCTTTTTCAAGTTTTGATATTGTTTGTTTTTACCTTTGTAGGTAATGTAATATGCAGTGATATGCCTTTCCCCAATAAACGAGCTTCTTAGCAGGCTTACCGCAGCAGATACATTTTTCCTTCTGAATTGCCGTCCTCCAAAAGGTATACATCTTGCTGTAGCTGAAGTATCTTCCTTAATCTTGTCTTCACATTCTCTGTTCTCACACCAATGTGCCTTTATAAAGCCCGGTTTTATTGCTAATAGTCTCCCTAAATTCATCATAGGTATCAGCACTGTAGATATGGCTGTCTCTATGTGCTCTTGCTCTTTCAAGCATGTTCTTCTGAATATCCTCAAGGATGACACTAAAGCTTTGCCTCAAGTTCATCAAGAGAAACTTCAATCTTTCTCGTGATTGTCTCTTCTTACCACCAGCATTTGTTTGCCTCTATATCCTTAGGTCCAATCTCCACTCTCACAGGGGATACCGCATTTCCTGGTCTAGCAAACTTAAAGCCCGGTGTCTTGTCGCTGTCGTCAAGCTTAACTCTAAAGTCTGCGGACAGCCTCTCTTAAGCTCATTTGCCTTCTCAAGCACCTTCCTTGTTCTGCATAATAGAACTATCATCACCTGTGTAGGCGCAATCCTTGGAGGCAGCACGAGACCGTTGTCATCACCGTGAACCATAATAAGAGCACCTATCATTCTGGTGCCTCCCCAGGAGGTCTGGTGGCAGTATTTTGATAGTATTGTCCTTATCTGTAAATGTAACATCATAAGCCCTTGCAAATCCATCACCGAAGTTGTGGCTTGTACCTGACTGAAGAGCCTTACCATCGTGCATCATAGCCTCTATGGTATAGGTAGATACTGCACCGGCAAACTTCTCCTTCTCGGTCTTTTGTCCCTTGATTACAGGGATAGCAAGCTCTTTCTCAAAGAAGTCCACATAGACATTAAGCATCTGGATGGTTCTACTCTGAGCCTCTTCCTCTGTAGCGTGGGCAGTATGTCCTTCCTGCCAGAGGAATTCTCTGGTACGCAGAAATGGCCTGGTCTCCTTTTTCCCCATCTTACGACTGAGCACCACTGGTTGTAAACCTTAGGTAAGTCTCTGTATGAGCGGATATCCTTTGAATAAAAATCACAGAATAAGGTCTCTGAGGTAGGACGCACGCAGAGGCGTTCCTGAAGCTCTTCAGAGCCTCCATGTGTTACCCAGGCTGCCTCAGGAGCAAAGCCCTCAACATGGTCTTTTCTTTATTTATAAGACTTTCGGGAATCAAAAAGTGGCATACATACATTTTTCTACACCTGTCTCCTTGAACATCTTATCAAAGGGTTTTTCTGTATATTCTCCCAAATACCAAAAGCCATAAGGCTTTGAGAACTTCTAAAAGCCCTTCACGCTTGAATAATCTGCAAGCTCAGCCTTTTTAACAACATCGGTGTACCACTGCGCGAAATCTTCGTTCATAGAAGTAATTTCTTCTACCATTTTCTTATCTTTTTGCCATTTTCTTCCCTCTTTCTATACATTTTATTTCTCAAATATCTGACTTTTCAGGGTAAATATATCAAAGCCAAATTATTTGCTCCATTTTACAACCCTCTACTCTGCAAAATTCACCGGGATAATTTGAAGCAAATTTTTACCTGCCTTCTTTGCCTGAAAAAGCAAATATTTACAGTTGTTTCCTAACTTTTATAATTTTAATACAGAGCCCTCATTTTTGTCAAACTCTCCCAGAAATATTGACACCTATCCACTTACTCGTTATAATTGAGTGATACATCTGATAATTATATCTTCACTACTCTAATTAAAATAACTATACCCTTAAAAAGACCTAGTAAAGGGGTTAAGATGAATGAATATGTAATCAGAGGCGGCAGGCCTCTCGTTGGCGAAGTTTCTATAAGTGGAGCTAAGAATGCTGCGCTTGGTATTTTCAGCCGCTGCCATTATGTGTATGAGCCGGTTAAGATAGAGAATCTTCCTTATGTTAGTGATATCAGGTGCTTCTTGGTGCCATTGAAGAAATAGGAGCCATTGTTGAAAGAATAGATAATCATACAGTTAGGATAAATGGTGGAACCATTACTAACTTCTGTGTAGATAATGAGTTTATCAGAAAGATAAGAGCTTCCTACTATCTTCTCGGCGCTCTTCTTGGCAAGAACAAAAGATGCCAAGGTGGCATTCGGTGGCTGTAATATAGGCAGTCGTCCTATGAGACCAGCATATCAAGGGCTTTGAGGGCACTCGGCGCAGAGATTGACATAAAGCACAGCCTTGTGCTGTAGAGCTGATGAGTTGATTGGAAACCACATTTGCTTTGATGTATCAAGCGTAGGTGCTACTATTAATATCATCGCTGCGGCTACCCTTGCGAGAGGCAAGACCATAATGGAAAAATGTGCTAGGGAGCCCTCATAGTCGTAGATGTAGCCAACTTCCTTAACAGTATGGGTGCCGACATAAAGGGTGCAGGTACTGATGTAATCAGAATAGTTGGAGTTGAGAAGCTTCACGAGGTGAATATTCTATTATACCTGATATGATAGAGGCGGGAACTTGCGATGGTGGCCGCAGCCGCAACAAGGGTGATGTCCTTGTAAAGAACCTGATTCCAAAACATGGAAGCAATTACCGCAAAACTGCTTGAAAATGGGTGCTGAAATACATAATTTGATGATTCTATCAGAGTCTGTGCCAAAGAGAGACTGACCCATACTCATCGTAAAGACTCTGCCTTATCCGGGCTTTCCTACAGATATGCAGCCTCAGATAACTACTCTTTTGGCTCTATGCCAAGTGGTACCCAGTGTGGTTACTGAGAGTATATTTGAGAACCGTTTCAAGTTCACTGATGAGCTTACTAAGATGGGTGCTAACATCAAAGTAGAGGGAAATAATGCCATTATAGATGGTGTCGAGAAGCTCTCAGGCGCAAAGCTTAGTTCTCCTGACCTAAGAGCCGGAGCAGCCCTTGTGATAGCAGGCCTTTGTTCTGAGGAAGTAAGCGAGGTTGACCAGATAGAGTATATCGAGAGAGGATACGAGCATTTTCGAAGAAAAAAGCTAAAAGAACTCGGCGCCGACATTGCTAAAATCCCTGTAGATGACGAAAAAGCCCTGATGAAATTCAAATTAAGGGTTGGATAAAGTATAAAAGTGATGGAAATCTGTAATTGATATTTCCATCACTTTTCTTGTTTATCAGATTCATAAACACCTACTTATTTACTTCTACTGAGTATAGCCTTAAAGCTTCCATTCATCTTTGAAACTTTTCTTTCTAGTTCTCTACTTTTTATACTCCATGACACCGCTTCATTTTTAGAAAAATTCTCAAAAGCTGGCTTTATATTATCTCTAAAATATAGAAAGGTGTCAATTCGATACTACACTCCTCAATCGTTATAAATCAAAGCTAAGAATTAACAAATACATCCTTAGCATATACATTTATATCGTGAGAATATTCTTTCATTACTAAAATCATATTACATATGGGAATGAACAATATTATCATTATTATCCATTCTAGAGTCTGCTTCTTTATGAAAAATCCATATTATTAATCCATACCGACAATCCAAGTGCTCCTACCAACAGTCTTTCTCGATGCTAAACTCATAATTTCAGTGCCGTGGATAAGATTTCCTGAGTTCACCACTTTTCCCTGGCGGGAATAATGCTATCAGTAGCATTATCAAAGAAACTGCAAGCAAAATATAGAATACTGTTCTTTTTTGTTATTTTTTATGCTTTTCATAATACCCTCACCTCTTTTCTCTGTATAGTTTTTGCAAGAGAATTCTACAAAATAACTATAGTCACTTTAAATATACACTTTCAATTATATCAGTCAGGGTTATATCAGTTTTTCTATTATACATGCCAATATTGTCAGGTATATTTACGCTCCTCTTTTGCTCTAATGTTTATATTAATACTAGCGTATATGATCTACTAAGCTATGCAAAAAATACTATCCCACTTGACATAAAAGCCTCATTTTCACTATACTATTACTACCATGCAGCCGGGGAGATAGCGGTGCCCTGTACCTACAATCCGCTCTAGTAGGGGTGATATTTTGTCTGAGGGACAGTCTTTGCAGAGCCGCCCTAGGCGGAGGATGTTGAAGCTTGGTCTTACGCAATGAGAGCTTGTGAACCGTGTCAGGTTGGGAACAAAGCAGCACTAAGCAAAATCTTTCATGTGCCGTAAGGGAGCCTGGGCTGAGTTCTTCACTTAGGTACCGTCTGTGAAGCTGTTTCGAAGCAAAATGCATGGCTTTTTTTTGCCCTTAGTCCTCTAAAGAATTCACTCATCATCTCTGCACATTCATCCTCAAGTATTCCCCTTGTTACCTCTGCCTTATGGTTGAACCTGTCCTCCTCAAGGAGATTAAATATAGAGCCTGCACAGCCTGCCTTTTTATTCATTGCCCCTATGACAACCCTTTTCACTCTCGACTGCACTATGGCTCCTGCACACATCTGACAGGGCTCAAGAGGTTACATGAGAGTACATTCCTCAAGCCTCCAGTCACCTATTTTTGCAGGCTTTTTGTGCCATCATTTCTGCATGTGCAAGCGAGGTATGGTCAGTATTTCTCCTGTTATCTCCTTGCAATAATCTTATCATTATGAACTATAACGCAGCCAGTAGGCACTCCTCCAGTTTCTCCGCCTTTTTAGCCTGCTTTATGGCCTGTCTCATCCATTTCTCATCAGTAGTCATTTTCACCTCTTCTATCTTCTGCTTTGTCGCATCCCCATAGCAAACTGGCGGGAATATGATGATATTCATTAAACCACAATTATATCCACTTCGGCATATTGCCAAAAAACACTTTATTTCGATTTATATATTGACTATTGTATAAATATCGGATAATGTTTAAACATATCATTTTTGAATGGATTGCGGGAAGTAAGGCTATGCAATCCCTGTATCATTTACCATTATAATAAGGATAGGGGATTTTTAATGAAAATTGCAATAATATCAGATAGTAATTCAGGAATTTCTATGGAAGAAGCAAAGAAAATGGGTGTATTCATCCAGCCATCTCCTTTTTTTATAAATGACAAAACTTGAGTTTGCAGGTGTTACTATGACGCGTGAGCAGTTTTATGCTAGCCCTTCAGGATGATACTGTAGATGTAAAGACTTCGATGCCATCACCCGGAGACATGACAGATACCTGGGATGAACTCCTTAAAACCCACGATGAGGTTCTATTTATACCTATATCAAGTGGACTTTCAGGCACAGTTTCAACTGCTGCCATGCTCGCAGAGGACTTTGACGGCAGGGTTCAGGTAGTAGATAACAGAAGAGTGTCTGTCACCCAGTACCGCTCCATGGTTGATGCTCTTGAGCTTGCAGAAGATGGGTAAGAATGCAAAAGAAATCAAGGAATACCTTGAAAGAACGGCAGACCGCTCAGCTATCTATGTATCTCTTGATACACTCAAATACCTAAAAAAAGGCGGACGAATCACACCTGCTGCCGCAGCTATAGGAACTCTGCTTAACTTAAAGCCTGTACTTCAGATTCAGGGAGATAAGTTAGATGCTTACGCAAAATGCAGAGGCAAGGCACAGGCTAAGAAAACCATGATAGATGCCATTAGAAAGGATATGGAAGGCCGCTTTAAGGATGCAGCCGCAAAGAAAAATCTTCATCTTTTAATTGCTACGGGCTTATCTTGATGATGCTTTAGAATGGAAAAAGAAGTCTGGGAAGCCTTCCCGGGACTATGATAGTTGAAATGCAGCCGCTTTCACTTTCAGTTGCCTGCACATTGGCCCTGGAGTGCTTGCCATCGCCTTAGCAGAGGGGACTTGATACTTCATTACTAACGATTTGTAAAAGATTTTATCTCGATGCGGCAGCCCCATTTTTATATAAGCTGCAACATAAGAAGTGGGTTTCAAAAAGTATTTGACACCCACTTCTATAATTTTACTTAATTTTTCCTGATTCGTCCCAAATCGTACCCAAGAAAGCGTCTCTTACACAGTCATCTCATATATCTTCTTTAGCTTCTAAAATAATGGATAAATGCCCACTT